>Ga0209283_10000015_pt1 | contig 80222 bp, 61 predicted proteins | sample CZO8metaG_2_FD_188354 | JGI IMG/M metagenome (GOLD analysis project Ga0209283, IMG submission 188354) | Vadose zone soil microbial communities from the Eel River Critical Zone Observatory, Northern California, USA - CZOApr15con2H1.8 metaG... | ecosystem: Environmental > Terrestrial > Soil >...
CACTTCGAGGACACGGACGACGCGCAGATCGACGGGAACATCAGCGCGGTGAGCCCGCGGGTGACGGGCACGGTGACGGCAGTCCACGTGGTCGACAACCAGGAAGTGAAGCAGGGCGACCTGCTGTTCGAGCTGGATCCCACCGATCTGGAGGTCGCCGTCGCGCAGGCCAGGGCAGCGGTCGCGCAGGCGGAGGCGGCCTGGCAGGCGGAGAACCCCAACGTCGCCATCACCGAGACCTCCAACCGCGCCTCGGTCTCCGCGGCGGAGGACGAGGTGCAGAACGCCCGGGCTGACCTGGCGGCGGCCCAGCACGAGATGGACCAGGCGGAGGCACAGGACCGGTTCGCCCAGCTGCAGCTCCAGCGTGGCAAGCAGCTGGTGGCGAGCAACACCATCAGCCAGAACGACTTCGATCAGCGCGTCAGCACGGCCGACGTCGCCCGCGCCAACGTCCAGGCGGCCCGCCAGAGGGTGGAGCAGAAGAAGGCCCGGCTGGATACGGCCGGCACCCGCCTGCGCGAGACGCAGCAGAACGCGCCGCGGCAGCTGGTCTCCCGCGAGGCGTCGCTGCAGGCGCGCAAGGCGAACCTGGACCTGGCGCAGGCTCAGCTCAAGCAGGCCGAGCTGAACCTGAGCTACGCCCGGATCAGCGCGCCCGCGTCGGGGGTCCTGGGCAAGAAATCGGTCAACGTGGGGGAGCGCGTGCAGCCCGGGCAACAGCTGGTGCCCCTCACGCAGACGGGCGCGCTGTGGGTGACCGCGAACTTCCGCGAGACGCAGATCCAGCACATGCGGGCCGGCCAGAAGGCGGACGTGCACGTCGACGCGCTGGACCTCGACTACACCGGCACGGTGGAGAGCTTCGCCGGCGCCACCGGTTCGCGCTACAGCCTGCTGCCGCCGGAGAACGCGAGCGGCAACTACGTGAAGGTCGTGCAGCGCATCCCCGTGCGGATCCTCCTCGACGCAGCGCAACCCGAGATGGAGCGGCTAAGGCCCGGGATGAGCGTGGAGCCCAAGGTGAGGGTGCGATGAGCGAGTGGTCCGCCGCGGAATCCGAGCGGCGCACGCACGAAGAAGGGTTCACCGGCGGGTTCAATCCCTGGATCATCGCGCTCACCGTCACGCTGGCGACGTTCATGGAGGTGCTCGACACGAGCATCGCCAACGTGTCGCTGCCGCACATCGCCGGCAGCCTCTCCGTCAGCCAGGACGAGAGCACCTGGGTGCTCACCTCGTACCTGATGTCGAACGCCGTCATCCTTCCGGTGAGCGGCTGGCTGTCGACCCGCTTCGGCCGCAAGCGCTTCTACATGGCGTGCGTGATCCTCTTCACCATCAGCTCCTTCCTCTGCGGAATCGCCCCGAACCTGGCCTCGCTGATCTTCTTCCGAGTCCTGCAAGGGCTGGGCGGCGGAGGCCTCGCGCCCAGCGAGCAGGCCATCCTGGCGGACACGTTCCCACCGGCGAAGCGCGGCATGGCGTTCGCGGTCTACGGGATGGCGGTGGTGCTCGCTCCGGCGATCGGGCCGACCCTGGGCGGGTTCATCACCGACACCTATTCCTGGCGCTGGGTGTTCTTCATCAACATCCCGGTCGGCATCGTTTCGCTGCTCCTCTCCAGCCGCGTGGTGCGGGATCCGCCGCACCTGGCGGAGATGCGCAAGCGCGTGGGCCCGGTCGACTATGTCGGCCTGGGGCTCATCGCCGTCGGTCTCGGCTCGCTCGAAATCGTCCTCGACACCGGGCAGGAGAACGACTGGTTCGCCTCCCGCCACATCACGGTGTACGCGGCGTTGGCCGCGGTCGCGCTGATCACTTTCGTGATCTGGGAATGGAGGCATCGGAACCCCATCGTCGAGGTGAGGATGTTCCGCGACCGCAACTTCGCGGTCGCGAACCTCATGATGCTCGTCCTGGGCATCGCGCTGTACGGCACCACGGTGCTGCTCCCGCAGTACCTGCAGGTGTGGATGGGCTATTCGGCGCAAGACGCGGGCATGGTGCTCTCGCCGGGCGGCGTGACGGTGATCTGCCTCATGCCCTTGGTCGGCCGGCTCGTCTCCAAGGTCGACGCCCGCTACCTCATCGCGTTCGGCTTCATGGCGTTGTCGGTCGCGCTCTACCACATGTCGCGCACCATCTATCCCGGGATGGATTTCCACACGGCGATGATGCTGCGCATCTACCAGTCGATCGGCATCGCCTTCCTCTTCGTGCCCATCAACACTTTGGCGTACACCGGGATCGCGCCCTCGAAGAGCAATCAGGTGTCCGGCATCATCAACCTGGCGCGGAACATGGGCGGGGACATCGGTATCGCGATGGTGACCACGCTGATTGCACGGCGGTCGCAGCGGCACCAGGCGGAATTGGTTGCGAACGTCCGCCCCGGCGATCCCCACCTGCTCGAGCGGCTCCAGGGCATCGCGCAGGCGCTGCAGCACGCGGGGATCTCCGCGACCCAGTCCACGAAGCTCGCCATGGCGTCCGTGTACAGGCAGGTCATCGTGCAGGCGCAGACGCTCGCCTACCTGGACGTGCTGTTCGTGTTCGCCTGCTTCACCGCCGTGATGGTGCCGCTCGTCCTCCTCACCCGCCGCGCGGCCGGCGGCCCCGCCGTGGCGCACTGATCATGGCCCGCACTGCTCTGGTCACCGGAGCGGGACGGGGAATCGGGCTCGAGGTGACCAAAGAGCTGGCCCGCGACGGATACGACGTGCTGATGGGCGTGCGCGATCCGGGCCGTGCGCCGGCGCTGGCTGGAACGCGGGTGGAGCAGCTGGACGTGGCGTCCCCCGAGTCCATCGCCGCGCTCGCCCGGCGGCTGGCAGACCGCGGCGAGCGGCTCGAGGTGCTGGTGAACAATGCGGGCGTGTACCGCTCTCCGCCGCGAGAGACGTGGGACGTGAACGTGCGCGGTCCGCTGCTCCTCACCCGCGCCCTGGCCCCGCTCCTCTTGCCCGGAGCGCGGGTGGTGATGGTCTCGAGCGGGCTCGGCTCCCTCTCCGGACAGCCGGAATCCGTGACGCAGCCGCTGCACGATCCGGCGCTGACCGTCGATGACGTGCTGCGCCTCTCGGCGAAGGCGCCGGACGGGTACGGCGCCAGCAAGGCGGCCCTCAACGCGCTGGCCAGGCTGTTCGCGCGGGAGCTCCCCGCGGTCCGCGTGAACTCCGTCGATCCGGGGTGGGTGCGCACCGACATGGGTGGGCCGAACGCTCCGCGATCCGTGAAACAGGGCGCCGCTTCGGTGCTGTGGGCGGCCCGCGTTCCGCCGGACGGCCCGACTGGCGGGTGGTTCCGGGACGGCAAGCCCATTCCGTGGTGAGGCGGAGGACGGATGCGCTACGACCTGGTCGCGTTCGATCTGTACGGAACGTTGCTCGCCATCGAGAAGCTGGAGGAATCGCTCCAGCGCATCCTGGGCGGCCCGGCCGGCGCGCTGCTGGCCGACTGGCGGAAGGCGCAGATCGCCTGGACCTGGGAGCTGAACCGGCGCGGAGAGTACGAGCCGTTCGGCGAGGTGACCGCGCGGGCGCTGGCCCAGGTGGCGCCGCACCTGTCCCCCGCGGTGATGGAGCGCGCCTGCAAGGCCTGGTTGACCCTGCCCGCGCACCCGGACGCAGCCCCCGCCCTGCGCGGCCTACGCTCCCAGGGCATCCGCTGCGCGGTGCTCTCCAACGGGACCGCCCCGATGATCCGCTCGGCATTGGAGGCCGCCGGCCTGCCCATCGACGAGGTGCGCAGCGTCGACGAGGTGCGCGTCTACAAGCCCGACCCCCGCGTCTATGCCCTGCTCGATGGGATGGCGGCGCGGGACCGCACGCTGTTCGTCAGCTCCAACGGCTGGGACGTCGACGGCTGCAAGAAGACCGGTCGGACGGTCGCCTACGTCGACCGCGGCGGCGCACCTCCCGCGCAGCAGCCCGACCTGCGCGTCACTTCCCTGGAGGAAGTCGCGCGGCACGCCGCCGGATAGCTCGCTACCCCGGGGTCGACTTCAGACCGGGCAGGCCTGGGTCACCGGGAAGATCAACTGGAACACCGAGCCGCCGCCGGGACGGTCCAGCACCGCCGCGCTGCCACCGTGCGCGGCGAGGGCGAGGGAGACCAGATACAGGCCCAGGCCGAAGCCGCGCCGGTTGTCCCGGCGCGCCTCGACCGTCCCGAACCGCTCGAAGACGGTCTTCTTCGCCTCTTCCGGCACGCCGGGGCCGCGGTCCGCGACGTCGATCCGCGCCCCCCGCGACTCGGTGAGGACGTTCACGTCGACGCGGTCGCCGGAGCGCGAGTACTTGAGCGCGTTGGCGATCAGGTTCTCCACGCACCTGCGGGCGAGCTTGCGATCGATCGGCACCACCGGATCCGCCGCCGCGCCCAGCCGCAGCTCCACGTTGCGGGCCCGGGCCTCGCCCTGGAGCGTCTCGGCCGCCTCGCGGGTGACCTCCGCCAGCGGCACGCGCTCGAGCTGGAGGCGGAGCTCGCCTTCCTCCAGCATCCGCACCTGGAGCACCTCGTCGAGCAGGGTGCGGATCCGGTGCGCGAGCTGCAGCGCCTCGGCCGCATCCTGCTTCGCCTGGGCGGGGTCCAGCGACACCTCGCCGGAGAGCATGTCCAGGTTGGCGAGCAGGCCCGTCAGCGGATTGCGCATGTCGTGGACCATCAGGGAGACGAGGTCGTCCTTGAGCGCCTGCAGCTCGGCCAGCTCGTGCAGCTGGGCGCGCACCAGCATCTCGTTGCGTCGCAGCCGCGCGAAGGCGCGCGTGCGCAAGAGCAGCTCCCGCCGGTCGAAGGGCTTGCTGAGGAAGTCGTCCGCGCCCGCCGCGAGCCCGGCGTTGCGGTCCTCCTGCTCGTCCAGCGCCGTGAGGAGGATGACCGGCAGCAAGGGAGCGCCTTCCCGCGTCTTGATCGCCCGGCAGACATCGTGGCCGGACATGCCCGGCATCATTACGTCCAGCAGGACCACGTCCGGTTCCGATCTCGCGATGAGATCGAGCGCCTCCGGACCGCTCTCGGCCTCGAGCACCGAGCAGGTTGGAGCCAGGACGACGCGCAGCAGCGATCGGTTGAGGGGGTCGTCGTCGACGACCAGCACCTTCGGGCGATCGATCTCTGCCAAGCTCAGCCGCTCCTCGAGTCTGTCGACCGTTACCGAAGCCGTCATCGACGATCAAGTTACCATCCTTCTAATAGCCGGTGCAGAGGCTCGAAACCGAGCCACCAGGGCCAGGATTCGAGCCATTGGTCAATCGCCGTCCTGATTTCAGACAATTGCAACTGAAGAACAGGTGGGCGCCGGGATCACTCGGTGCTCACGCGAATGTTCAAATTTGCAAACTCGAGTGTCGCGTGCTGTATGCCCGTAGGCGCCGCGGTAGGAGCCCATCGCGCGATCAGGCCGTGAACTTGCCGGCTCGTCGCTGTGCGTGGATACGGTAGCTGATTGGAGCGACGAATGAGCCTTGAACGTCGGGGGCCGATCTCGAAGGGCCTGCCGGTCGCGGCGGTGGTTCTCGCCGCCCTCGCCACGATGCGTCCCGCGGGGGCGGCGGAGCTCGAGCTGCCCGGCCTGCTCGCTCCCTTGCAGATCCATGGTTTCGTCAGCCAGGGATTCCTCCTCACCTCCGACAACAACTACCTGGCCAATTCGTCGCGAGGCAGCTTCGAGTTTTCCGAAGTGGGGGTGAACATCACCTTGCCCGCCACCGACCGGCTGACCCTGGGGGTCCAGGTCTTCACCCGGAAGCTGGGGCCCATCGGCGACTACCGCGGATCGCTCGATTGGTACTATCTCGACTATCATTGGCGCGATTGGCTGGGCTTCCGTGCCGGCCGGGTCAAGCTGCCCTTCGGCCTCTACAACGACAGCAGCGACATCGACTCGGCGCGGACCGCGGTGCTGCTCCCGCAATCGATCTATCCGGCTCAGAACCGCGACTTCCTCCTGGCGCAGACCGGCGCGGAGATCTACGGGTACAAGACCGTGGGCGCGGCGGGTGCGCTCGATTACCGCTTCTACGCGGGCACCATCTTTCTCGACGTGACGAACCGGCCCACCAGCCCCATCACGGTGGTGGATCTCGACGTGCCTTACGTGGCCGGCGGGCGCGTCCTGTGGCTGCCCTTCGACGGCTTGCGCATCGGAGGCAGCCTGCAGTTCCTCCGGCTCGACACCGACTTGCTCACGACGGGGACGGCCAGCCAGGTCGCAGTGAGGATTCCCGCCACGCTCTGGGTCGCCTCGGCGGAGTACACCTTGCGCGATTTCCTCTTCGCCGCCGAATACAGCCGCTGGCTGGTCTCCACCCAGAGCAGCAACACTTCCGTCTTTCCCGAGAGCTCCAGCACCAGCGAGCGCGCTTACGCGCTGGCCTCTTACCGGGTGAACTCCTGGCTGCAGGTGGGCAGCTACTACTCGCGCTTGGTTCCGAACGTCGACCAGCGGGTCTACCCCGCCGGCATCCAGCACGATTTCGCCCTCACCCTCCGTTTCGAGGTCAACCGGTACTGGCTGATCAAGGCCGAGGGGCATTACATGCGCGGCACCGCCGGGCTCTCCTCGAGCCTCAACGCCAACCTGCCCCTGAGCGCATTGGAGCCGGACTGGGCGCTCCTGGCCATCAAGACGACGGCTTACTTCTAAGCCGAGGAACCGTGAGGAAAGCGGCCTTCATCTTCGCTGCCCTCGCCGTGGCCGCCGCGTCCGCGGAGACCACGCGGTCCGCGTACGTCGTGATCGTGCATCCGGCGACCTCGGTGTCGCGCCTCGATCGGAAGTTCGTCGAGGAGATTTTCCTCAGGCGCGTGACCCGCTGGCCGGACGACACGCCCATCCGGCCGGTCGACCTGGGACCGGACGCGCGGGCGCGCATCCGCTTCTCGGAGGACGTCCTCTCGCGCTCGGTCGCATCCGTGCGGAGCTACTGGCAGCAGCGGATCTTCTCGGGGCAGGGCATTCCGCCCCCCGAATTGCCCGACGATGCGGCGGTCGTCTCCTACGTCCTGAGCCATCCCGGGGCGATCGGTTACGTCGCCGCCGGCGCCGCCCTGAACGGCGCAAAGGCCCTGGAAGTGAATTGAATGAAACTCTCCTTCCGATCGAAACTGCTGGCCCTCGTCGCCCCCGCCGCCCTGGCGCTGGTCGCGCTGGCTGCGTCGAGCGCCATCGTCGCCCGGAGCGTGGAGGGACACCTCGACGACATCCGGCGGCACTACCTGCCGAAGGTGGGACTTCGACCGCGGCTCGAGGGGCAATTCGAGCGGATCCAGCGCGGATTCCAGGACGCCGTGGCCGCCAGCGACACCGAGAAGCTGGCTGCGACCGCCCAGCTGAAGAAGGAGCTCCTGCAGCAGCTCGCCGAGTCGTCGGACGCGGTGGACCCTGCTCTCGCCGACGCGCTCGCTCGGGCCGTCGAGGACTATTCCGGCCAGGCAGCGGCGGTCTCCGCCCGGCTCATCGCCCGCGAGACCGGCGAGGCGGTGGTCGCGCAGATGAGCGAGCTGCAGGCGAAGCGGACGCGGGTGACCGAGCTTCTCGACCAGGCCACCGTGTTCAACAAGGCGGAGCTGACCGACGCGTTCTCCGCGGCCGCCGAGGCACAGCGGATCGGCGCGCGCCTGGGCCTGGGCCTCAGCATCGCCTGCCTGGTGACCGTGCTCCTGCTCTCCCTCTGGATCAGCCGCGAGATGTTGCGCGGCGTCGCCCACCTCACCGCCGGGTTCCGCCGCTTCGGCGAGGGCGACTTCGGCGCCACCATTCCGGTCGTGACCCGCGACGAGCTGGGCCAGCTGGCCAGGCAGGCGAACCAGATGGCGCAGAGCCTCCAGCGGCTGGAGTCCGAGCGAAGCCGCGTCGACTGGATGAAGAGCGCGCAGTCGGCCGTGTCCGAGCAGCTCCGCGGAGAGCTGGAGCCGAGGGACGTCGCGGACCGCGCGGTCGCCACCCTCTGCCGGCTCTTGGACAGCCCGGTCGGGGCCTTCTACTCCGCAGGCCCCGACGGGGCTTTTCGCTTGATCGGAGGCCACGCTCTCGCCAGAGGCGACGGGGACGGCGTCTTCCACCCGGGAGAGGGCCTGGTCGGGCAGGCCGCGCTTCTCAACGAGATCACCGTGATCGATGCGCCGCAGGGGCAGCTTCGGATCAGCTCGGGGCTGGCCGAGGGAGCGCCGCGCTCGATCGCGCTGGTGCCGCTCCTGCGCAACGGCAAGGTCACCGGAGTCCTCGAGCTGGTCAGCCTGCAGCCCTGGAGGGACGCCTCCAGCGAGCTGCTCGTCTCGGTGCGGGAGGCGATCGCCATCGCGCTCGACGTGGCGCGAAGCCGGGCCGAGCTGCGCGGACTGCTGAACGAGACGCAGCGCCAGGCGGCCGAGCTGACCAGGGCGGGAACCTACAAGTCCCAGTTCCTGGCGAACATGTCGCACGAGCTGCGCACGCCCCTCAATGCCATCCTCGGGTTCACCCAGCTCCTGCACGACGCGGAGGTGGGACCACTCAATTCCGAGCAGCGAGAGTTCCTCGGGAACGTCCTGACCAGCGGACGCCACCTGCTGCGCCTGATCAACGACGTCCTCGACCTTGCCAAGGTCGAGTCCGGGAAGCTCGACTTCCGGCCGGAGCAGGTCGATCTGCCCGAGCTGATCGGCGAGGTGAACGCGATCCTGCGAACGGCAGCGGCCGACAAGAAGGTGCGAGTGGAGGTCGACGTCGACCCCTCCATCGGGCGGGTGATGCTCGATCCGGCGCGGCTGAAGCAGGTGCTCTACAACTACCTCTCCAACGCGCTCAAGTTCACGCCTTCGGGCGGCGTGGTCAGGGTCCGCGCCCTTCCCGAAGGGGCGGACCGCTTCCGCCTGGAAGTCCACGACACCGGAGCGGGGATACAACCGAAGGACCTGGCCCGGCTGTTCGTCGAGTTCCAGCAGCTCGACGCCGGGGCCGCGAAGAAGCACGCGGGCACCGGCCTGGGCCTGGCGCTCACCAAGCGGATCGTGGAGGCGCAGGGCGGCTCGGTGGGCGTGCGCAGCGCCCCGGGACAAGGGAGCGTCTTCCACGCCGTCCTGCCGCGCCGGGCGAAGGGCGAGGCGCGCGCCGCCGCCCCGGCCAAGGTCGCGCCGCGCAGGGAGGGCGCGCCGGAGATCCTCGTCGTCGAGGACAACGCCGCCGACCAGGCGATCATCGTGGAAGCGCTCGTCGCGGCGGGCTACTCGGTGGAGACGGCGAGCTCCGGCGCTCAGGCCCTTGCCAAGCTCCGGGAGCGGAAATTCGACGCGCTGACCCTCGACCTGATCCTGCCCGACATGAGCGGCGTCGACCTGCTCGCCATGGTTCGCGCCGAGAGGCGGAACGCGGACGTTCCCGTGGTGGTGCTGACCGTCGTCGCTGAGCAGGGCTCGGTGGCGGGCTTCACGGTCAGCGACGTCCTGGCCAAGCCGGTCGATACCGGCGCTCTTCTCGAGGCGCTGCGGCGCGCGGGCGTGGCCCCCGAGCGGCGGGGCGCGGTGCTGGTGGTGGACGACGATCCCGGCTGCCTGAAGCTGGTCCAGGCTACGCTGGGGCGCTCCGGGTACGAGACCATCTGCCGGGAGGACGCCGAAGCGGCGCTCCATGCTGCCGCGGAATCGCGCCCCATCGCAGTGGTCCTGGACCTGATGATGCCTCGGGTCGACGGATTCGAGTTCCTCGAGCGGTTCCGCAAGACCGAGGCGGGCCGCCGCACGCCGGTGATCATCTGGACGGTGAAGGACCTCTCGGCCCGCGATCACGCCCGCTTGCGCGAGTCGGCGCACGCGGTGGTGGCCAAGGGCAGCGACGGCGCCGCCTCGCTCTTGCGCGAGCTGAGCGCGTTCCTGCCGCCGGCGCCGGCGGCGAAGTGAGATCGGGGGCGAGCATGGCTGGAGCTTCCATCCTGATCGTGGACGACAACGAGACGAATCTGAAATTGCTGCGCTGGCTGCTCGAGAAGAAGGGGTACGAGGTGCACACCGCCTCCGATGCCGCGGCGGCGAGGGTGGCCATCCGGACCGTCCGTCCCAAGCTCGTGCTGATGGACATCCAGCTCCCGGACGTGGACGGTCTGACGCTCACCCGCGAGCTCAAGTCGGATCCCGGGCTGCGCGACATCCCGGTGGTAGCGGTGACCTCGTACGCCATGAAGGGGGATCACCAGAGGAGCCTGGACGCGGGGTGCGACGGCTACATCACCAAGCCGATCGACACCCGGCAGTTCCCCCTCGACGTCGAGAAGTACCTGCGAGGCGCGAAAGACGGCGACGGGGGTTGATCACTTCCCCTGCACCTTGCGGCGCCACAGCTCCCAGGGCCGCGCCACGGTGCCCTCCATGGTGGCCTGCGCCTTCTTCGCCTCTTCGGGATCGAGGTAGGTCACCTTGGAGGAAAGCTGCATCGCCTGCGACTGCAGCCGGGCGTTCTGCTCGGTATAGACGCTGCGGAAGACCGCCTTGGGCATGTCGGGCCCGACCACCACCGCGCCGTGGCCGCGCATCAACGCCACGTTGCTCGTGCCCAGCGTCTTCGCCAGCGCCTGGCCGAGCGGCAGGGTCCTGACCAGCATGTCCGTATCGCCGCCCGCGGCGCGTATGTCGAACACGGGCACGCCTGCGCCGAGGAACGCGCTCATGTGGTACAGCGGCCGGAGCGGGACGCCGGTCACGCCGAAGGGGATGAGCGAAGGCGCGTGGTTGTGCACCACCGCCTGCACGTCGGGCCGGGCGGCGTAGACGCCGGCGTGGATGAACCGCTCGCTGAAGAGCTGGGACCCTGGCGGCGGCGTCGCGTTGCCTTCCAGGTCGTGCTCCAGGATGTCCGAAGGCGTGACCAGCTCCGGGGCCAGGGAGCGCGACATCAGGAAGTGCTTCGGGTCGCCCGGCACGCGGATGCTCACGTGACCGTAGGCGTCGAGCACGCCCAGCTCGACCAGGATCTTGTTGGCGGCCACCAGGTCGTCGATGGCCTTGGCGCGCGCCTGCTCGGGCGAGAGCGCGGGCTGGCCCGCCGCGGGCTGCGCGGCGGGTTTCTGCGCGCGGGCCGAAACCGCCAGCGCCAAGGCGACGGATGCCGCGGACAGCGATGGACGCTGCAGGAACCTCGTCATGGCCGCCTCCCTCTAGAACGTGATCTTCTCGCCCGGTTGGATGGGGAACACCTTCACCTTCGCATCGCCGAGCGCCTGCTGGTACTCGGCCGGCGTGCCCGCCAGCTGCGGGATCGTCCCGTAGTGGAACGGCAGCGCGTACTTCGGCTTGATCAATTCGCGCGTGGCGTACGCCGCGTCCTTCGGATCCATCACGAAGTGGCCGCCGATGGGGATGAGGAGCAGGTCAGGGTGGTAGCGCTCGCCGATCATCCTCATGTCGCCGAACAGCCCGGTGTCGCCCATGTGGTAGATGCGGAAGCCGTTCTCCAGCTCCAGGATGAACCCGACCGGCTCGCCGCCCACCTTGGTCTCGTCCTTGTCGGTCGCCGGGTTGTGCCAGAGCAGCTCCGAGCTGTGCTCGGCGTGGACCTGCGTGATGCGGATGCCGGGGCCGAGCGGCGTCACCGTGCCGCTCTTGCCCATGCGGATGGCCAAGGTCGCCGGCAGCTCGCCCAGGGTGATCAGCGACTGGCAGAGGCCGGCCGGTCCATAGAGCTGCACGTTGTGCTTCTTCGAGAGCGCGACCGCGTCGCCGAGGTGATCCCCGTGCGCGTGGGTGACGAGCAGCAGGTCGATCTTCCCGAGCGCATCGAGGTCCTTGTACTGCGGCGGCGTCTTCGGGTTCTTCGTCAAGAACGGGTCGATGACGATGATCTTGCCGCCGGGCGTGGTGAGGCGGATCGCAGACTGGCCGAGCCAGAGGACCTCGACCTTGCCGGCCGGTTTGGGCTGCGCCTGCGGAGCCTGGGCTCGCGCCGAAAGAGAAGCGCCGAGCAGCAAGGCCGGAATCGCGCGAGTGAGCATGTGTCCCTCCACAAGCCGGCCCTTGTAGAACTTATGACGCGAGGTCCGCAATCCAAAAGCGCAACGCCGCCCTATCGGCGGCGACTGGAGCTACTTCTTGCGCGTCAGGCGCTCGATCGCCTGGCGGCGCCGCTCCCGTCCCTCGTCGCTGGACCACAGCCCTGCCCACCGCGTGGCGTCCTGCTCCTGCAGCTCACGGACCCGCTGCGCGACCGCGGACCTCAGCCCCTGCTTCACCGCCGCGAACGCCGGGGAGGGCAGCGCGCCCAGCTCCATCGCGCGGCCGACGGCGCGCTGCTCCAGCCGGTCCGCGGGCGCCAGCTCGTGCAGGAGTCCCACCCCGAGCGCCTCGTCGGGGCTGAAGAGGCGCCCTTCCTGGGCGATGGGAAGAAGCGACGGCGGGGGTACCTGCGCGCGCAACGTCTCCAGGACCAGCGCGGGCAAGCCGATGCCCAGCTGCACCTCGTTGAGCCCGATGCGGAAATCGGACGCTGCGCCGATCCGCACGTCGGCTTGCAGCGCAAGCACGCATCCGCCGGCGATCGCGTGCCCGTTCACCGCCGCCACCACCGGCAAGGGCAGCTCGAAGATGCGCAGCATCGTCCGCGAGAACCCAGACATGAACGAGCCCATTGCCCGCTCGTCGAGCGCATCGAGCGCCGGCAGATCGAGACCCGCCGAGAAGAACCCCTCGTACCCGGTGATCACCAGCGCCCGCGCCCGGGCGGCCAGCACATCATCGAGCAGGGAGTACATCCGGTCGAGCCACGCAGGGCCGATGGCGTTCGCCTTCCCGGCCCGCATCCGCAAGACCATCGCCTCGCCGACGCGTTGGAGCTCCATGCCCGTTCTCTACGCCGCCCGGCGGGAGATGTCACCCGCCCGCCCGATAGACGAGCTTCCCGGCGCGCACCGTGTACTGCACGGCCGCCAGCGCGCGGATGTCCTTGGTCGGGTCCTGCTTCAAGACGACCAGGTCCGCCTGGAAGCCCGGTGCGATTCGTCCCGTCTGCTCCGGCGCCCCAAACTGGGTAGCGGGCGCAGTGGTCAGCGAAGCGAGGATCTGGGGAAAGCTCATTCCCGCTTCGGACATCGAGGCGTACTCGTCGGCGGGATCGGGATGAACCGCGCCGAGATCGGTTCCGAAGAGGACCGTTCCTCCCGACTGGACCCAGGCTTGCAACTGACCGGCGGCAGTCCTGGCAACCTGCTCCTGCGTCGACCAGCGGTCGTGGCGCAGGAAAAATCTCCAGATCGTCAGGGTCGGCGTAAGGGCCGCTCGCCGATTTTTCGCCGCGGCGAAGATCGCCTCGCCCCAGGGGCCGGAGCGGGGCGTGGTGTGAGCGACCACGTCGGCTCCGGCTCGAATTGCGGCCAGCACATCCGCGTCGTTGTTCGGGTGGACGAAGACAGGCTTCGCCGACCGGCGGGCTTCGTCGACGGCGGCTCGAATGGCGCTCTCCGGAAGAGTGGCCCCGCCCGGCGAGGAGGCAAACAGCTTGATCCCATCGACACCTTGGTTCAGGAGCTTCCTGGTAGCCGCCGCCGCTTGCGCCGCGTCCGAGATTTCCGGAAGCGGGGTCTTCATGAGCCCCATGAAGTTGCCGATTTCTTCCGAGGGAAGTGCGCCCGGGGGAATCATGCCTTCCCCGGTCGATCGGATCCTGGGGCCCGCCACTTCCCCCGACTCGATCCGGTCGCGAAGGCTCCTCGTGTTCTCCCAGGGCGAGGACAGGTCGAACACGTTGGTGAAGCCGTAGCGGGTGAACGTGTCCTCGAGCTGCCGGCCGAGCTCGGGCGCCGGAATGGCCGCTGCTTCCGCCCACTTCCTTTCGAAGAAGTGCACGTGGCTGTTCCAGAACCCCGCGGTGATCGCCAAGCCCGAGCAGTCGATCACCTGTGCGGTCCGAGGGACGTGCACGGCCGCCTTCGTGCCGGCGGCGGCGATCCGTGCGCCCTGGATGAGCACCACGCCCTTCCGGATGGGCACTTCCGCGGGACTGACGTGGACCGTCGCTCCTACCAGAGCTGAATCCGCCCCGCTCACTCCTGCAACCGCCACACGGCGGCTCCGGCCGGTCCGTCCGGGTCCAGCTCCCAGCCGGCGAGCCGCTGCTGGAGGCGCTCCAGCATGAGCCCCTTCGCGCCGTCCACCGCGATGGTGGGCACCGCCGGCCCTCCCCGAATCACGGCAAGCAGCTCCGCGGCGCGGACCGTCGCGGCCGCGGCAAGGCCGGGCCTGCCCCCCGCGTCGTCGTACATGGCGCCTTCGCCGGCGCAGACGACTGCGCGCACCACCACCCCGTACTCGAGCGAGGCCCGCGCGACCTCGCGGGCGAAGCGGGCCGCGCCGACCAGGCCTTCGTCGGGCCGGGTGCGGAAGGGCGGCCGCTCGAAGGCTCCGAACGCCAGACGGTCGCCGAACTGGGCCACACTCGTCTCGTACGCCTCGAGGAAGGCGCGCGCGTCGCGGGCGGCGCGGCCGACCAGCTCGTGCGCCGCGCCCGGATCGTCCATCTGCCCGCGATCGGCGATCTCGCCCAGGTACACCACCGCGCGCACCGGCGGGGGCGCGGAGGCGATCGCCGAGCCGGCGAGCCGCAGCGCCCGCTCGAGGGCGGGCCGCGGCGGATCGGCCGCGAACCAGACCCGGAGCAGCTCCAGCTGCGCCGCGCTCTCCGGGTCCTTCTGCTCCAGGATCCGGTCGACCACCTCGGTGGGAAAACCGGGCCGCTGCGGCGGCGTCTCGCGCTCGGGGCGGGTCGCCCCAGCGTGCCAGAAGGGCAGGAGCGTCGGGTCATGGTCGGCCGGGCGGAACGTGCCGTCCGGCAGCCGCCAGACCAGGTCGATCCCGTCGAAGTCCGCGAACTTCAGGCCCGAGGCGGGCAGGAAGAGGACGTGCCGCCGGGCCGCCGGGTCCTCGGAGGTCCCGGACAGCACCGCGAAGCCGACTCGCAGCGTGTCCTTCACCCGTTCTGCCAGCTTGTCCTCGGGAAGCCCGGCCGACTTGGGAACGACCCACCCCATGCCGCGCCATCCGGTGGCCAGCTCGCGCACCTCGTCGGTCAGCAGCCGGAAGACGTCGAACATCGAGGCGACGCGCTCCGCTTCGCCCAGGACCACCAGCATCACCTGGCGCAGCTGCCCGCGGACCTCCTCCAGCCGGTCGGGGAGGACCAGCTCCTCCAGCCCGTCGAAGGTGAGGCGCGACACGTCCTCCCCGGTCAGGGCGCGCAGGGCGCTGCGGATGCTCACGTACGTGGTGCCTTCGACCAGCCACGGCTCGCCGGGCCCGCGCAGCCGGGAGAGGTGCGCGCGGGTCACCAGGCCCAGCTGGTGCCGGCGGGCGCGCCACTCGTCGACCGCCGGAGTGCGCTCCGGCTGGGTGGTGCGCAGCATCGCGCGCTCGGCGAGCGGGCGGAAGCGCTCGAAGCCGCCGCGCAAGAGGCTTCCGACGATGTGCGAGAGCGGCCCGCCCACCGAGGTAGTGAAGGCGAGGGCTCCGCTCTCCCGGAACCCCTGCCGCTTGGGGCCGGGGCCGTCCTGCAGGTAGCGCTCGTCGCCGGAGAACAGGTGGTGCGCCTTGTTCACCTGGACGAGGCCCGAGGCGCCCAGCGCATGGCCGAAGCTGAGCAGCCCGCCGAACGGGTTCGACCAGCCTTCTTTCATCCGCTCCGCGCTGCGCTCCCAGGAAAGCCCCATCGCGAGCAGGAACGACAGCTCGATGCTGGGAAACGCGTCGTGCGCGACGCCGAATCCGCAGGAGACGAATGCGGCGAGCGGCAGCCGGGCGTCGTCCGCGGTGGCGGCCAGCGCCTCCCGCACCGCGGTGCCGAACACGACCGGTGACTGGCGGTGGAGGAAGTTCTCGTTGCTCGATCCCTCGCCGACGCCGAGGACTTCGGTGATCGGAGCCACCCGGTACCGCTTGGAGCGCGCGCTGGCGACCGCCTGCGCCAGGTCCTCGTCGGAGGTGATGATGGTGGCGGCCGCGCCGCAGCACGGCGCCGCGATGTCCGAGGCGTGGAAGTAGGGCGTGCGGGGAATCTCGCGGCGAAACGGCTTTCCCGCCTGGATGCCGGCCGGGTACTGCGCGCCTGCCTGGAACTTCCGCGCGGCGACCCGGGTGAGGAAGTCCAAGACGTCCTTGCGCGACAGCCCGAGGTTGCGCCTGAACGTGTCCATCAAGAGGTCGCCCACGGCGAGCATGTCGAGCCCCCGCCGTTGGTCGTCCTCTCCCAGCACGGTCCGGATCTGGTACTGCGACGCGTACCCCGAGGGGATGATCTGCCCGGCCACGACCACGATGGTCGCGGGCTGCTCGGCGGTGCGGGCGGCGCGGACCGCCTGGGCGAAGGCCCACGCGCCGCTGTCCGAGGTCCCCACCACGTACTGGGCCACCACCCGCGGGGAGAGGGCCAGCGAGGCGCGCAAAGCCTGCGGGACCAGGCCGATGTTCATCCGCTCGTTGGGGTCGAGCCCGGGCATCGAGGTGACGTAGAGGTCGGTGACCGAGTCGCGGGCCCGCGCGTATTCGCCTCCGATGAGCTGCCAGAGCGAAGTGAGCGCCCGGTGCGCGGCGGAGGCGAACAGGTCGGTCAGACCTACCGGTGAATCGAGGCCGAACTCGCGCTTCCAGTCGTCCGGCTTGGTGCGGCCGTCCTCGCTGCGGTTCGGGTAGCGGAAGAAGAGCCGGGTCACCTCTTCCCGGGTGAGCTCGGGATGCGGCTGGGCCAGGAAGGCGCGCCCCCGCCGGGACGGTGGCAGGTGGTGCGGATTCGCGCTGTACTCCCCGGCGATGACGAAGACTCGTCGGCGCATGGCGCCCTCGTAAATCACGAGGGCGTTTCTACTTGCAACCGGCGCCGCCGGGGAGCATCGAAGGGCGGCTGCAGTCCATCCAGGAGCCGACGCCGTATGTGGATCGTCCGACTTGCACTCCGACGTCCGTACACCATCGCGGTGCTCTGCTCGCTCATCGCGATCTTCGGCCTTCTCTCCACCACCCGGATGAAGACCGACATCCTGCCGGCGATCGACATCCCCGTGGTCATCGTGGTGTGGAACTACCCGGGGCTGTCCGCCGACGACATGGAACGCCGGGTCGTGTTCATCAGCGAGCGCGCCATGTCGACCACGGTGAGCGGCATCTCGCGCATCGACTCGCAGTCGATGAACAGCATCGGCATCCTGAAGGTCTACTTCGAGCCGGGAAGCGACATCGGCGGGGCCATCGCGCAGATCGTCTCGGTGTCGCTGACCGCCAGCCGGATCATGCCGCCGGGCATCACCCCGCCCAGCATCATCCGGTACAACGCCAGCAACGTCCCGGTCGCGCAGCTGACCATCTCCAGCAAGACGCTCAGCGAGCAGGAGCTGTACGACTACTCGCTGAACTTCGTCCGGCTGCGCCTGTTCACCATTCCCGGCCTGGCCACGCCGGCGCCGTTCGGCGGCAAGCAGCGCCAGATCATGGTCGACATCGATCCCGCGCGGGTGGCTTCCAAGGGCCTTTCGCCCAACGACGTGGTGCAGGCGGTGCTCGCCAGCAACGTGCTGGTGCCCGCCGGCACCGCGCAGATCGGCGGGACCGAATACGACGTGAAGCTCAATTCCAGCCCCGACTCGGTAGACGCGTTCAACGACCTCCCGGTCAAGGCGGTGGATGGCGCGACCATCACGCTGGGTGACGTGGCCCGCGTCCGCGACGGGTACGCGGTCCAGAACAACCTGGTCCGGATCGACGGCCGCCGCGCGACATACCTGGCCATCCTGAAGAAGGCCGACGCCAGCACCCTAGCGGTGGTGGAGGGTGCCCGCGACCAGCTCCCCATCATCAAGGCCGCTGCGCCGGAGGGGATGGAGCTGAAGATCGACTTCGACCAGTCGGTCTTCGTTCGCGCAGCCATCCAGAACGTGCTGCACGAGGCGGTGCTCGCCTCGATCCTGGTCTCGCTGATGATCCTGTTCTTCCTGGGCAGCTGGCGGGGCGCGGTGCTGGTGGGCACCAGCATCCCGCTGGCCATCCTGGTGGGCCTGATCGGGCTGTTCCTGGGCGGCCAGACCCTAAATCTAATGACGCTGGGTGGCCTGGCGCTGGCGATCGGCATGCTGGTCGACGACGCCACCGTGGAGGTGGAGAACATCCACCGAAATCGCCACATGGGGAAGCCGCTCACCGTGGCGATCCTCGACGGAGCGCGCCAGATCGCGGTGCCCGCGCTGGCGGCCACGCTGACCATCTGCGTGGTGTTCTTCCCGGTGGTGCTGCTGGAAGGACCGGCGCGGTTCCTGTTCACCCCGCTGGCGCTGGGCGTGGTGATCTCGATGCTCGCTTCTTACCTGCTGTCCCGCACGCTGGTGCCCACGCTGGCGCGGATCCTCCTGGAGAAGGAGGACCTCGAGAACACCGGGCCCGGATTCTCCGCCCGATTCAACCGCTGGCGCGACGCGGGTTTCGCCAAGTTCCGCGAGGCATACGGGCGGGTGCTGGCCCTGGTGCTCGCCCACCGGGGCATGGTGATGGGCGCCGCGGGGCTCTTGCTCCTGTGCACGGCCGCTTTGCCGTTCGCGGTGGGTCTCGACTTCTTCCCGTCGGTGGACGCCGGGCAGATGCGCCTGCACTACCGCGCTCCGATCGGGACGCGGATCGAGGAGACGGAGCGCTTGGTGGCGCGGCTCGAGCAGCGCATCCGCGAGATCGTCCCGCCGGAGGAGCTGCAAACGATCAACTCCATGATCGGAATTCCCATCTCGTACAACCTGGCGTTCGTGCAGACCGACAACATCGGCAGCCAGGACGCGGACGTGCTGATCGCGCTGAAGCCCAACCACCGGCCCACCGAGCAGTACATGGATCGCATCCGGCGCGAGCTGCCCGACGAGTTCCCGGGCTCGAACCTGTACTTCCAGCCGGCCGACATCGTCAGCCAGGTGCTGAATTTCGGCCTCTCGGCGCCCATCGACGTGCAGATCGAGGGGTCCAACGTGGAGCAGAGCTTCGGGATCGCGCGCGAGCTGGCGGCGCGGATCCGCCGCATTCCAGGCGCGACGGACGTGCGCATTCCGCAGGTGCTCGCGCACCCGGCGCTGGCTGTGGACGTGGACCGCGCCCGGGCCGCGCAGATCGGCATCACCCAGCGGGACGTGGCGAACAACCTGCTGGTCTCCTTGAGCTCGAGCTCGCTAGTGGCGCCGTCGTTCTGGATCAATCCGAAGAACTTCGTGAACTACTTCGTGGTGGTGCAGACGCCGCTGCGCCAGATCGACTCGGTGCCCTCGCTTTTGGGGATGCCGCTGGGCCGCAACGTGCAGCTGATCAGCTCCTCCAACCCGTCCCCGCCCGGAGAGCAGCCGGCTGGAGGAGCTTCTTACCTGGGAGCCGTGGCCAAGCTGCGGCCCGACAGCGACCTGGCGATGATCAACCACGTGTCCGTGCAGCGGGTGGTCGACGTGCAGGCCTCCGCCGGCGGGCGCGATCTAGGCGGTGTGACGCTGGACATCGAGAAGGCGATCAACTCGCTGCCGTCGCTCCCCAAGGCTACGCGCATCCACATCCGCGGCCAGAGCGAGAGCATGTTCGCCGCGTTCGGCCGCATGGGGGTGGGCCTCATCCTGGCGATCGCGCTCGTCTACCTGCTGCTCGTGGTCCTGTTCCAGTCGTTCCTGGATCCGTTCATCATCCTGGTGGCGGTCCCGGGCGCGCTCATCGGGGTGCTCTGGATGCTGGCCGCGACCGGGACCACGCTGAACGTCGAGTCCTTCATGGGCGCCATCATGGCGGTGGGTATCGCCACCTCGAACAGCATCCTGCTGGTGAACTCCGCCAACGACGCCCGGGTGACGCAGGGCATGGGGGTCATCGAGGCGGCCATCGAGGCGGGAAAGACCCGGCTACGGCCGGTCTTGATGACCGCGCTGGCGATGATTCTGGGCATGGTGCCCATGGCGGTCGCGCTCGGCGAGGGCGGCGAGCAGAACGCCCCGCTGGGCAGGGCGGTGATCGGCGGGCTGATCGTCGCAACGTTCATTACACTGTTCGTGGTGCCGGTGGTGTACACCCTCTTGCGCCGCGCCCCGCCCAGCGCGCATCAACTGGACGAGCAATTCGCCGCGGAGAGCAGCGGCGCGTCAGCGGAGTCGTTGCATGGCTGAACAGAATCAGGCAGCGCCGCCCCTGAAGAGCTCGGTGGTCCGCACCACCAGCCTGGTGCTGGTCCTGGCCGCGGCAGCCGGCGCCACGGCGCTGTTCGTGCGCGAGCACCGGGCGAACGCCCGGCAGGTCGAGCAGCTCCAGCGGGAGCTCGATCGCGGCCCGGTGGTGCGCGTGGCGCGGGTCAAGTTGGCTCCAGCGGAGCGCGTGGTCTCGCTCCCCGCCGAGGTGAGGGCGGACCGGCGCGCGGTGCTGTACGCGAAGGTGAGCGGGTACGTGAAGCGCCTCCTGGTCGACCGCGGCGACAAGGTGAAGGAGGGGCAGGTGCTCGCCGTCCTGGAGTCGCCCGACCTCGAGGCGCAGGTGGCCGCCGCCGAGGCCGAGCTGACGCTGCGCAAGCAGCAGCTGCAGCGCGCCCTGCGGCTGGTCGGCCGGTCGATCTCGGAGAACGAGCGCGAGCAAGCCGAGGAGGCCGTGAAGGTGGCCCAGTCGGGGCTGGATCGCGCTCGCGTGCAGAAGGGGTACGACACGCTGCGCGCCCCGTTCGACGGGACGATCGTGGCCCGCTACGCCGACCCGGGTGCGCTGCTCCCAGCCGCCACCGGCTCGACCAGCAGTGCGCAGCCGCTGCTGGAGATCGCCCAGCTGGACCGGCTGCGCGTCGCTTTGCAGCTCGGCCAGGACGACGCCGCGCGCGTCCGTGCCGGGGACCCCGTCTCGCTGCAGATCGATCTGGGGAAGCCTCCGCTCGTAGCGCGGATCTCGCGCATCGCGCAGAGCCTGGATCCGCGGTCGCGCACGATGTTGTGCGAGATCGACCTGACTTCGCCGCCTCCGGGGCTCTATCCCGGGGCTTTCGTGCAGGCCTCGGTCACGCTGCACGGCGAACCGAGGCCGCTCATCCCGGCCGAGGCGCTAGTGGCGCAGGCGGGGCAGATCTTCGTGGCCGTGGTGCAGGACGGCCACGTGAAGCTCCAGCGTGTGCGGGTGGGGAATGACGACGGGTCCACCGTGGAGGTGCTGGAGGGGCTGCACGGCGGGGAGTACGTCGCGCTGAACCTGGGCACGGACGTCCCGGACGGAGCCCCCGTGCGGGCGCAGGAGACGCAGAAGTAGCCGCCGTAAGCTGTCGCAAGAAAAATGTCCGAACGCGTCTCCCTCGAACGCCATCAAGTTCGAGCGCTGGCACTGACGCACGAACCCAGCCAGCCCGACGAGGAGACGTATGGCCACCATCCCGGCTCAACTGCGGATTCGGGGACCGGATTCGGGGACACCATACGCAACTCTTGGTGCCAACTCTGCCGACTAGCTTTTGTCGGTGGCGTTCCTTCGGCGATGCAACTGTCCAGCGCGCTGGCGGCAACGTCGCCCCCCGGCGCGTTAGCGGCTACTCTCGCGGGTTCACTCGTTCGGGCCGAGTTGGCACACTGAGTTGTGTATGGTGTCCCCGAATTTCCCGAATTTCCGAAGTGAGGGGTGTAATGCGCCGGCGGGCTCTGCGTTCTCCCCAGCGATGGTGCGCAATGGGCGCACCGGCAAAAGGAGAGACCGATGGAGACCAGCCAGAACAAGTGTCAGTGCGAGAAGACGTCGTGCGGGTGCGCGGGGATCGCCGTGGAACGCTGCACCTGCGGCGAGCGGTGCGCGTGCAAGAGGGCGTGCCGGTGTGCCGCCGGGTGCGCTTGCGCGGCCGCGAAGTAGGTGCTTGGCCGACGGAGGCGCGCGCCAGGATGACGCTCGGGCCGCGCCTCCGCGGCTTCATTGTTCCGGCGAGGGGCTGCCGGGCATGCGACAAGCGCAGTCCAGGCAACCGTGCTCGGCGCAGGTCCCGCACGATTGCACGACGCGCTTGCGCAGCGCCTGCCGCGCCCGGAAGAGCCGGACGCCGGCGTTGTTGGCGGTGATGCCCGACTCGCGGGCGAAGTCCTGCACCGAGACTCCGTCGACCTCCACGCGGCGCAGGGCGCCGGCGTACTCGGGCTTGAGCGTGTCTGCGAGCAGCGCAACGCAGCGGCACGTGGCATTCCGCATGTCGAGGTCGGGCTCGTCGTTCTTGTCCAGCTCGCGGGCGAGGACGCCCAGCGCGCGCTCGCTCGTCCCCGCGCGGCGATGGTGATCGATCACCGCATTGCGCAGCACCCGGTAGAACCAGGCGACCGCCGACTCTTCGCTTCCGAATTCAGGCAGCTTGTCGAGTCCGCGCGCGAAGGCCTCCTGCAGGATGTCCTCCGCCACTTCGCGCCGCCCGACGCGCTTCTCGAGGAACGCGAGGAACGCGCGGTGGTTCTCGACCAGCGCGTCAATTACCTCGCGGTCCAGCGGCCGCTCTGCGGTCTCGTCCATGGTCATGCGCTACGCGATTGCTAGGGTTCAGGCACACAGCGCGCAAGCAGAGGCGCGTGCTTTGCGACCTGGCTACTTGTTCCAGGACGGGACGCAATGCGTCACCCTCTGATAACGCTGGTCGATGACCGTCGAGCGGCTGTCGACCACGGTCCAGTATCTTGTCGGCGAGGGGCCGCACTCGGTCGAAAGAACGCAGCCCTCGTAGCAGGTGTCGGTGTAGGAAACCACGTAGGGGCCCTCGCAGCTCGGCGGAGCCACCACACACTTGATCGTGCCGCTGCAGCGCGCCTTGCCCCCGTCGGCGCAGCGCGAAAACGCGGTGCAGCAGCCGGCGGGCGCGCAGCCACAGTTACCTCGGTCCTGAAACACCGAGTGGCAGTCGGAGCGGGCGTCGCAGGCGTCGCGGGTCGTGAGACTGCTGCAAACGGCGCTCCCGCAGCCGGCGGCCGCCAGAGCGATGATCACCATGGAGACCTGGTATCGGCTGCGCATGGGAACGTGCGATCCAATTACATACGCTGGAGGGCGACATCCGGCGACATCCGGCGACACCATACGCAATTGGTGACCGGGCTACTCGTCCCGGGGCGGGACGCGTTGCGTCAGGGACTCGCCGCGCGTGCATATCGCAGCTGCACCAGGCCCGAAGGGAAGCTCTTCGCCTCGAGAAGGCGGAGCGGCAGCTCGGGGAGCTCGGGCGCGAACAGCGGTCGCCCGGAGCCGAGGACGAGCGGCACCACGTTGATGGTCAGCTCATCGACCGGCAGATTCTCGCGAAGGAAGCTCCGGATGAGCGCGCCGCCATCGAGGTAGACGCGGCGGACGCCCTCGTGGTCGAGCCGCTCGGCGAGCGCACGGGGCGAGCCCGACCACAGCTCCTCGCCGTGGGCCGGGGTCGCCGGACGGCTGGTGCAGACGATGACCCGCTTGCGGCCGTAGAGCCACGACGGAAATCCCAGCACGGTGTCGTACGTGCCACGGCCGATCACCAGCGCCTCGACGCCGGCGAAAAATGCCTCGTAGCCGTGCTCCTCACTCTCGAAGGGTCGCAGCCATTCGATCCCGCCATCCATCCGCGCAATGAATCCGTCGAGACTCATGGCGATGAAGACCGCGAAACGAACTTCCATCGGGCCCCCGTGCGGGAATCGACGACGCATTCTACAGGACTCGTGGACGCCAGACGCAACACGGGTGACCATCGCACGCTGAGTTGCGTATGGTGTCCCCGAATCCCACCAGTCGTCACGGCACGCTGACACCCTGCAGTCTCGCGCGCTGGATCGCACCCAGCACCGCACCGCTGGACTTCTCGCGTCGGATGAATTCGCTGGCATAGGCGAGCGCGGCCGGCCGGCCGATGGTCATGCACATTGCTAGCAGCCCGACCATGAAGCGGCCAGGCAGTATGCGCGACCCCGACAGTTCGGCCATGTGCGTGTTCATGAAATCAAGCGAGCCGGCGAATCCGTCCGCTTTGCCCGCTTTGACGAGCCCCCATGCGCCCACCGGCGTGTCGGCTCGCATCAGCTGGGCGTTCTTGAGGCTCGCGCTCAAGAAGACGTCTGGGTTGTTGCCCTTTGCGACCGCGATCCTGATGCCCGGCCGGTCGTAGTCGGCGACCGTCTGAAGCGGGGACCCCGGTGGAACCAAGAAGGTGTTGTCCACCCCCATGATCGGGGATGTGCAGGCGAGGCCAGCCTTGCTGGAGGCGTCAGGTGCGGTCTCGTTGGTGAGCGGGTTCTGGTCGGGGTTGTAGGAAAAGAAGACGTCCGAGTCTCCGGCCTTCAAGCTGCTCAGCATGCCTGGGACTCCCTGCAACGGCACCACCGAGAGCCGGACTCCAAGGGCCGTGGCGAGGTCCGTGGCGACGTCGACGGCGACGCCTTTGAGCTGACCGGTGGCAGGATCCGTCTTGGCGTTGTTCGGATTGCCGTAGTTGATCCCAGCCCTCAGCTGGCCCGTGGGCACAAGCTCGGCCAGGATGGTCTCGGAGGGGACCGGCGTCGCCGAGAACGCGACTGACCGGCGTTGGCCGGCACAGGACTGAAGGAGTGCTAGCGCGGTCGCTACGTGAGCAAGGGCGCAAACCGGCACGAGGACCGCGAGTCCACGGCGGGCAACGGCCACGTGCAAAGTTGATCTCCCATGAGGTTTACGAACTGCTGCGGTTGGATCCATGTAACCGTGGACATGCCCGACTGTCCACCGCTCGAGATACGCAATGGAGTCACCTTCTTTCGGATTCTTCGAAGCGACCACTCCTCGAATGCGCGGCAACGGGAGCTACCTCGGACCTCCTTGTGTAGAGTTGCACCCGCGCCTGTGTGCTAGGGGGATTCGGGGACACCATACGCAACTCAATATGACGCTGTGCGGCCGGTGTGTGGCCGGGCACGTGTGCTTCGCGTCGGACAACCTCACCTGCAGGTTCTGTGACGCGCCAGGGTTGATTGGCAGTGAGCTGGTCGCATATCACTTAATCACCGCCCTCCCGCGATCCGCCGTATCAGACCACGATCCTCCAGCGCGTCTTCGATGGCAAGTCGCTCCGCGCGCCTCCCCGCGGCGAGGTTCGAGCCGAGCCGGATACGCAGCTGCGCCGCGCGGCGGACGACGTCGCAATGCAGCTCGCGCCGGTTGGTGGGGAGCGGCCGGCGCTCTGCCCACACCGCCGCGGCAGAGCGCCATCCGAGCGACGGGCGCAGCCAGCGATCGTTGAGGACGCGCTGCATCTGCTCCAGCTCGAGGTCGTCGACGGACTCGGAGTACGCCAGCCAGTCCTGGTGCTCGCGGTTCTGGCGCTCGTGCTGGCCGTAGTACAGAGGGTACCGAGGTGGTCCGTGCAGCAGCAGCACTTCGTGCTCGGCCAAGACCTCGTGCACCGCGGTGGTGTCGTGCGGTGAGGCACGGTCCATCCTCATCACCAGCGGCGCTCCGTGTTCTGCAAAGTCGTCGCCCAGGACACGCGCGACTTCGCTGCCGGTGTACGCTTGGATGAGCCGCGCGCTGGTCCGGTACGGCACCGACGCATCCGAGGCAAGCAGCGCGAGCCGCTGCGCAGGACGGTGTCCGATGTAGAGCTGGTCGAGGCTGCGCATCACCCCCGCCTCGTGCACCAGCACCCTCGAGCAGCGCGCGATCCGCTCGCGCTCGAGCGCCGTCACCACCTCGGCCTTCACCTGCGCGGCCTGCCGGCGCGACGCGCCTACGGCTCGAGCGAGCGCCGCGGCGCCGCAGAGTCCACGCAGGCCGCGCACATGCTCGGCGAGCGCCGCCCGCTTCTCTTCGCACAGCTCGGGGCCGCGCCGCGGACCTCGGCGACGGCAGAGCACTTGCGCAGTGCGGATCCGCCGCCACCAGCGGCGCAGCGTCGCACCGGAGACTCCCACCAGCGCCGCCGCGATCGCCGCGCTCAAGCCCACCTCGCGCAGCTTCGCCGCCTCGTTCGCCTTGGCGCGCGCCGCACCGTCCGGGTCTTCGGGCTCATCGCCGCCGCCCTCGCCAGTCTTCTTCTTCCGCCGCACCGTCCGCACCTGGCCGCGCAGGATCCCTCCGGCGACGGTCATCAGCCGGTCGATGGTGTCCACCCTCTCCTGCAGGCGCAGGTTCTCCTTCTTCAGCCGCTCGTTCTCCTCCCGCAGCTTCCGCTCCACCTCCGGCATCGACTTCCGCCCCGGTTTCTTCGGCAAGAGCGCCTCCAGCACCCCAGCCGCCGCCCGGTTCAAGAGGTTGTGGCACTGCACCGTCGAGAGCTTCAGCTTCTCCGCCGCCTCGGTCGGCGTGAGCGCTCCAGTGAGCGCCTGCAGGATCGTCTCGTACAGCGCCCCGATCTCCTCGGGCATCTTCGGCTGGGTCGTGTACATCGCTCACCCCCGCTGCTCCAGCATCGCTGAGCGCGGTCTCGCCGGCCAGTTTGCGCGGCCAGCTCAGCGGGTGCTCGGATCGCTCGACGAGGTCGGTGAGTTTGTACCGTTGCCCGCTCTCCGCTCGCTCGAGAGCGGCGAAGCGCTCCTGCCATCTTTCGCCGAGCTCGGCCGCCCCAGCCAGCTCTTCATCGGGCCCGGTCGCAGCACCTTGCGGGTCATCGACAACAGCCTCTCCAGCCGCCGCTTGTCCGCCTCCAGCTCCTTCACCTTCTCCTCCAGCTGCAACAGCCTCGTGGTCGTCTCCGGTGGCCTCCCAGGTGAGGTCCCAGGCTCCATCGCCGTCAGGATCGCCTTCAGCGCCCGCTCCTCCAGCTGGTAGTAGTGTCCCCGCGAGATCTTCGCCTGCTCGATCGCGTCGGTCACCGGCTTCTGTCCGCTCAGCACTTCCAGGATCATCAGCGTGCGCCGCTGCGCGATCTCCGGGCGGCGACGCACGTGCGAGCCAGAAGTCGAATGCGGTCTACCAGTGCGAGGTGTCCGATGTGGCCGTCTTCCTCGCCTCCCCCAATCAATGCATTTGACGGGCCAATCCGTGAACGTGACCGACGGCTGTCACATCGACTGAAAAGCAGGCGTATTTTGCTTAGTCCGATTGGCGGCGTCGGATGGTCGCAGCCCCAATTCGCTTGCAAGGCTCTGCCGGATCAAAGAGTGCTATTTTGTCAAGAACCAATTTACTGGACAGAGCAATTTGACTATGACCAAGCAACAACATCTTCGATCGGTCGCCGTCGGTGCAACCGTTGGCGTCGGTGGCTATTGCAAGTGGTGAATGGGAGACGTTTTCAAGGATAATTTGGTTGTCGGCCCCTGCTACTTTAAGCGCTTGCGCCTTTGGATGACCTGTCCCCTGGAGCTTGGTCGACGTGTTCACATTCATCGCAACCCTTGACGGAGATCCCGCGCTTTCCAGCACGTACACGTCCAGCGAATACCGACTCGACTGTCGTCCAGTCCGCGAATAAAGAAACAGGTAAGAATCGCCGGTTCGTAAAGTTACGAATTGCTCGTCTGATCGACACGCGTGCACATCGCTGTTGAACTTGCCTTCCCTCCCATACTCCTCCCCTACGAACGCGACACATGCTCTCAGAGTCGCCGACCCTTCGTTGGACACTCCTATCCAGACAGCGGCACCAACAATGATGGCCTTTGGCTGGAGCGCCGCCGCGATGGCTGTGAGTAATATCATGTGTTCATCCTATCTAGTATCCATGTTTCGAGATCTCATCCGCCCACTTCGGTTGTCGTCGAGCCTCTGCGATCTTGAAGGCCTCGAAAGAAGCAGCTAGCTGCTCCGCCTGAGCTATGAGCGTCCGCGCAGCGTTCTTTCGCTCGTCGATAAGCTTGTCGCGACGGAGATCGAGACACACATCTCGCCCTCCTAGACGCATGACGGTCCCGAAGCAGTTGGTCTCGCCCCGCCAGACGAACTCACCGAATTCACCAGGTGCTGGCAAGTGGCTTGATCGGTTCCCAGGCGTCTCCTTGGCACTCGATGCTCGCTCGTTCCACCGCCCATTCAGGAATTCGACCACAGCGCCGAGCAGGAAGAAGGCCCCGATCCATAGCGGCACGCGCGCGCTCCAACCCAGACCCGCGGCGAGAAGAGCAATCACTAAGCATGCAGCCGCAGCTTTTGCCGCCCCACGCATCGCGACGCGCGACTGATGAGCCGCAGCACGATTGCGCATCCTCACATTACCTCATCCGCCGCAGCCACAGCTTCTCCTGCTTCCTGGATCTGGGGACACCATCGGACCAAGCAGTCGTCGTGGCCAAGAAGATGAGCGCGCGCGAGTGACGCCGTTGCTTGCGCGCGCTGGCCGTCGTTCCTCGGCGAAGGCGCCGATGCCGAGGACTCCCTTTGGTTTCGCCGGCATGAAAGCACCGGACGACATCTCGGCAGCGATGCCTTCGTGGACGCACTCGAGCGGGTGTTGGGTCGCGTCTTCAGGCGGCGGCCACCAGGACCGGCGCCGAAGAGAGGCGCCGACCGCGCACCCTGATGGTGCATAGCAGTCGCTGGCACGGCGGGCTGCGTATGGTGTCCCCACCGTCCCAGCCACCGTCAAGCTTCCCGCCAAGGAGAACCACCACCACGCGCGGAACCAAGTGGCTCGACGCGGAGGGCGATCAGTTAGGGAGTCCGGCGTCATTGGGCCAATTCTCGCGTCGCGGCGAGAGCCTCAGCGTTCACTAACGCTGATCGGACTAACGACATACACGGGTATGCAGTCGCGTCCAAACGTCACCAAGGCTTGAGATGGAATCAACTGCGCAACGGCGAGAGCGTGGACAAGCGCCTTCTTGTTCCAAGCAATGAAGAGGGGGTCGAATTCCCCGCCGCTCCCGACTCGAGAACTTCCCGAGAGGATCAGCCCGCTCTGAAGAAGTTTGTCCGAAAGACGGGAGTAGGTTTCCGTCATTCCCAACAACAGACTGAACCCAGGATTTGCTAGCCTCATTAAACCCTCAATACCCCAGTTCAGAGCAGGCTTCTCCTGCCATGACCTTTGGCCAGTCCACTCCCTTGCGCACGAGGAACCGAGGCCAGCGATCAGCGTCGCTGCTTACGATTGCGGCGAAGATCACCGCGCGGGCCTCGATCGAATCGGCTAGGAACTTCCTTACAGCTTTGGTCCCAAGCCCCCAACTATCAGTTCCTCCATGCCTGGAGGGCTCGCAGAACTCTGCAGCCTTCACCGCACCGAAACGCGATTCTTGCGGCGCGCTCATCGTCGGCATCCACAGGTACTATTCGATCCACCACCGGCAACCAAACCGCCACCCAGGATTAGCTTCCCCAGATTCATCAAGTCTTCGCCGGCCGCGCCACGGCGTGCGAGATCCAATAGGTTAGAGAACCAGTCTCCAGCTTCCCACGGGAGGTGATGGTCCTGGAGTCCGGGACCTTCTCCCCAGTGGAAGTGGGGGCCCTTGGTCCCTTCCTTTGGATCTGGGGACACCATACGCAATTCCGTGCCAACTCGCATGCATTCCTGACTCGGCGCGGCCATTATGTGACTCGCCCCGAAGCAACAATCGTCTGCATGTTGCTTCTCGTGCTCCTGATGGTGCGCCCAGTCGCTGGCACGGCGAATTGCGTATGGTGTCCCCAGAGTCCGCCACCGAAGTCACCTCCGCCCTACCGCTTCAATCCAGAACGGCGCGCTGACAATCACAAACCAAGCCACAATGAAGCAAATACCTACGACCACGGCTTGGTTACCAGTGACAGGCTGCACTCGCCCCGCAACTCGGATGTTTCTTTTAATGACGCCCTTCGTGAGCCCGATGATCAGCAAGGGCGACAGGGCCACTGCTTCGACGAGAGCGACGTTCAGTTGTTTCTGCATATCAGAGCATCGCCTTCCATCGTGCAGGTCTGGCCGGTGAAGATCTTCTGCCCCGCGTTTTCCATAATTGACATGATGTAGCCGCTCCATCCGGAGAAGGCCGCGGCGAGATTGGGCACCGCTCCCATTTCCCCACCGATCATCCAACCAAAGAACCCATTTGTGGAGATCTGGGGACACCATACGCAACTCCATGCCAACTTTCTGGGTTCCTGACTTAGCAGCGCCATACGTAAGTCGCCCGAGTCGCTTCCCCGGAATGGTTGGTACACGGTCCGCGTGGCTCGCATGGCCCGCGCCGTCGTTCCCTCCTTGCCGCACCACATCACGCAACGCGGGAACCGGAGACAGCGGACCTTCTTCGGCGCTGATGACTACCTCCCTTACTTGGCCTCGCCGCGGAGTGGTGTGACCGCTACGGCGTCCACGTCTGGGCGTACTGCTTGGTGCCGAACCACGTCCACCTGATTGCGGTTCCCGGCTCCTCCGATGGCTTGCGCCGAGCGATCGGTGAAGCACACCGGCGCTACACGACAGCGATCAACAGGCGAAAGGGCTGGAGCGGTCATCTCTGGCAGGGGATCTTCGCTTCCTACGTCATGGACGACCACTACACGCTCGCCGCAGCGAGGTATGTCGAGCTCAACCCGGTTCGCGCCGGCATCGTCACCTGCGCCGAAGACTATCCGTGGAGTAGCGCGCGCCCTCATCTTGTTGGCCGAGACGACTGCCTGCTCAAGGTAGCCCCCGTTGCTTGCGCGCACCGGAGACTGGTCATCGTTTCTCGGCAAAGGCGCCACTCCCGAGGAATCGCAATGGCTGCGCAAGCATGAAAGCACCGGTCGACCTCTTGGCGCCGACGCATTCGTGGAAGACCTCGAGCGGACGCTGGGTCGCATTCTCAGGCCAAGGCCGCCAGGGCCAGAGCCGAAGCGAAGCGCCGACGAGACAGACTGAACGCACCCTGCGGTCTTGGCATGGCGGGTTGCGTATGGTGTCCCCAGATCCCATGGCCTGCGCCTCCGCGATGCCTGTAATGAAGCTGTTTAACTTTGAGCCCATGCACCCTTCTAGCTACCCGCGAATCTCATCGACCATTTCGCTAGTAATCCTTCGCCACCCCGGATCGGCACAGAGTCGCGTATGGAATCGTAGCCTAGTAGTTCCGCCGGCAGATCCCAACCTGAGACCCGTCTGACATCTTCGGCGATGATCCTTTAGGTTGGCCTTCCGCGGCTACGCTCCCAATCTCCTACGTACCGTTGGTAAGGTCTGAAGATCTTTCTAACATCCCGAGGACTGGGCGCAAGCAAGATAGCGAGGAACGTCAGCACAACCTTATACGCCCAACCCATGCGCTGCCAATATGCGAAGCACACGACGCCGATCGCTATAAATAACAAGATCATTAGAACAGCAAGGACTCTAGTGCCAATATAAACCCCGCGCGACATTGGACGCATCCTAGTGACCCTCGTCCTTAACCACCACATGAGGTATCCGCGCATTCCCATCCGGCCTGAATTAGCGAGCCGTATGCAACCCCAACTTCAAACGCGATGCCGGTTAGCGCAAATGTCGTTACGGCTGTTGCCCCAACAATGACAGCCGTTTCGACAACGGTGAATGTAGCGGCTCCGTACGTGGCGCCCGCAAAGCCTGACACCACCCACTGGAAGAGAGTGATGCCATTCATGAACTGAGCGACAGCTGCTCCGGTCAGAAGCCCCATACCCCAGGGAGCCAGTGCTCCGGGAACCACCTGGTTCGTAAGCATGAAATTATCAGCAAAGGCGCTCCAGAAGCTACGACACTTCAACCCAGATGGATCAACTCGGTTGATTGGGTCTCCACCTACATACTCGTAGAGGTTCGTCAGCCTGCCTCGGAAGGCCAACGGGTCTTTTGCCGTCCACCTTCCCACCGCCGGGTCGTAATCCCGGGCGCCAAATCTGGTCAGTCCCGTATCGACATCACGCAAGCCACCCGCAAATCCGAAGGGCTGCGTGCCGGGCGCGGTGTCGTTCAGAACGTTCCCGAATTCGTCCCAGTCGATACGTTCCACGATAGCACCCGTGGAAGCGTTCACAACCAACCGGATGCTTCCGACTTGGTCGCTGATCAATCGATAGGTTGCGCCGTTTTGCACCATGTAGTCGGGAACGTTTGCGTGAAGGCCGTATACAAACGTGGCCCTAGTAGTACCGTCTGGATTCAGCCAGACAACGGGCTGGAATTGGCTTCGATAGAGGAAACTCTCGATCACTACACCATTGACCTTCTTCGCGACGCGGCGATTCTGTCCGTCGATGGCGAGGTGATGGCTGTTCCGCCCGGCAGCATTACACCCCGCAAATTGCCAAAACTATCATAATCATATGTTGTCACTCCGTCGGGGCACGTTTTTGTCTGCAGCGAGCCATCTGGCTTATATGAATACTCGCAATTGCCGTAATTAAGCAATCGGTCCTGCGAATCGTAAACGGGAGAGGTTGTTAGGGCCGGACCGGCCGTACGATTCCCGTTCGCGTCGTAGGTATAATGCGAGAGCGGTGACCCATCCTTGATCACGTCGGTCAAGCGGTTCCTCGAATCATACGCGTACGCGTAGACATGCTGCTCGCCGCCGACCGTTTCCGTCTTCCTTACGATGCGCCCCAGGACATCGCGGGTCCCGTAATCGGCCGAGTACAGTGTCGTCGCCCCGTATGATGCCGTATGCGTTTGCTCGTCGCCAAAGCTGTCATACGTTCGCGAGTCTGTCACGTTACTCAACGCAGTACCGATTACGAATCCCGTCGCAGGCGCTCGCATGATACTCAGCGCCCCTGCTGCGCTGAGCAATGAGTCGGCGTCGTACTGGAATATGACGCTCGGGCCTCCGTTCACCGCCTCGGTCGCGAGGCGAAAGTCTGAGTCATAGGTCCGGATAACGGTGCCTACAGCCGGTCCGCCCGAGAAGGACGTGGTGAGCAGGAGCGGTCCGTCGTAGGTATAGTTCACCTTGTTACCGTCGGAGGCAGTTATCGAGGCGATGTGGCCACTCGTGGGCGCGTAAGTATAAGAATTCGTCCCCGCGCTGAAACCCAGGGTGAGCATCCTGCCGTTCACAGCGTCATAGGTCGGCACGATCGGGGCGAGACCGTCGGGAGCGATGCTGGCGAGGCTCCGGTCGGGGTCATAGCTGGTGTGCACGTGGCCTGTGAGATTCCCATTTGTCGCGGGAGGTGTGTAATCCTGTTCGAGGTTCCCCGCCTGGTAGGAGAACGTGTGCGCTACTCGTCCGGGTGGCGTCAGCGAGAGCATGTTACCGTTACCGTCGTAGGTGGCTGAGATCGAAGTCAGGTCGGACAGGACGCTACTCGTGGCACGGTTCGCCCCGTCATAGCCGAAGGTGATTGTGTGAAGAGGGTCCGAGATGGCCTGCAGCCTGCCTAAACCATCGTACGCATAGCTGTACGTCCGTGACCCTTGCGTAACTGCCTGCGGGCGTCCGCGTGCGTCGTACTGGATGCTGATCGGCAGCACGCCAGGCGATTGGACTTGGGTAACGCGACCAAGGGAATCCAGCGAGCCGATGGTCTGCCGCCCCGCCGGTGTAAGCAAGGTGACTGTCTTGGCGACTGCGTCGAAGCTCGATTTGTAAGTTCTCCCGTTAACTGTAACTGTATCAACCAACGACGCTACGCTCAGCACATCGTTCGGATTCGACAAAGTCAAGCCACGGGCTTGCGACACCGTGCGTGTCAATCCGGCAGGCGTTCGTATCGTAGTCGATGCGACCGATGCTTGGATGCCAAACCGTGGATCCGGAGTAATCGTACTGTTGATCGAAGTACCATCTGGCTGCGTGACGGATGTGGATTCATCCGCATTCCTTTTCATCGTGGTGACCAACCCGGCGGGGTCTCGGGAGGTTCTTGTCTCAGCGTCCCCCGCTGCTGATACAGAAATGCTATCCGTCTCCGTTCGGCCAAGTGCCGTCCGGTATGTCACCGAGATTGGCGCTAGGGAGCCACCGCGGTCGATCGTCACGAAGGTTCCATCCGGCGGAGTGTCCTTGGTGAGGAAGCCGTTTGCGTCGTATTCATAGAGACTCAGGCCGCCACGGGCGTTTGCGTATTGAGTAAGCAGGCCGCCCGTGTGGGTATCACCGGCGACGACCGGCTTGTAGAGAAGTTGCACCAACTCACTGTTCGGGTTGGTCACCGTGTGGAGGTAGCCGTCCGAGTCGACGGTCAGGGTGGTCTGCTGGCCATAGGGGCTGACGATCGCAGTAGGATTCCCCTGCGCATCGCGCTGGATGGTCGTGACGTTTCCGTTGCGGTCGGTAATCGAGGCGAGCAGGCCGGCCGAGTTGTAACTGAAGAGCTGCAGCTGCGCGTTGGTGAGCGCATCCAGCGTGCGCAGGTGCCGGCCGCGCGAGTCGAAGACGTACACTTCGCTTGCGTCCGATGAAGGAACAAGGATGTTGGTGATCGTCACGTCGTTCTTTGCACTCGCCGCGCGCAGGCGGCCGATTCGGAACATGTTGCTGGCGAAACCGACGTATGGCTCTCCACCGGGACCGATCGCGACCGATTCAGGCTGGCCCACCGCTGTCGCCGGTCCGGGGCAGTTGTCGCCCGCGCACCCCGGGATGCGTGTTCCCGGGGCTGCGGGGCCGATGAAGCCATTGCCAGCCACGGTGTCGATGGTTCCCAGCGGCGTAACGCGCCGGACGCTTGCGAGAACGAAATCGGCGATGAAGAGGGTCGAATCCGGCGCGACTGCCAGAGAAAAGAAGGGAAAGCCGAGGCCAGCGCTCGTGGCTGGACCGCCGTCGCCGCCGAAACTCAAGTTCTGGAAACGGCAATTGTCGCCGGAGCCGGCTACGGTGCTGATGATGCCGTCCGGTGTGACCTTGCGCACTCGCTGATTGCAGCTGTCCGCGATGTAGATGGAGCCATCCGGGCCCAGCGTCACGCCTTGCGGCAGGCTCAGAGCCGCCTGCAGTGCCGGACCGCCGTCACCGGAGAACCCGCCGAAGCCCGTCGGATCAGGCACGGGAGTAGATCCCGCCACGGTGCGCAGGATGCCATCGGGTCCGACCTTGCGCACCCGGTTGTTCGCCAGCTCTGCGAAGTAGACCGTTCCGTCGGGACCGACCGCAATCTGGCCGCGCCGATCGAGCGCAAGCACCGCAGAAAGGGCAGGCGTGCCGTCGGGACTGAAACCAGTCCGGCCGAGGAGCCCGCTCCCAGCAACAGTGAAGACGCGTCCGTCCGGAGTGACCTTCCGAATGCGCCCGAAGTCCGCGTCGGCGAAGTAGAGCGTTCCATCGGCAGCGAGCGCGAGGCCCGCCGGAAAGAAGAGCCGTGCCTGCGAGGCGGGAACGCCGTCCGCCGTCGAACCTGCCGTTGTCAACTGCATCCCGGCAAAGATGTGGTAGAGGCCGTCCGGTGTAATGCGGGCGATGATTCCGCGGGTGCTGTCCGAAACATAGATGGACCCATCGGGCCCGACGACGACGCCTTCGGGAACCGCGAGATTGACCGAGGCTGCAGGTGTGCCATCGGAGACAGGGGAGGCCACGCTACCGCCGAAGTTCGAAGGGTGGCCGGTTCCGGCGACGAAATTCACCACATAACGATTCAGATCGTCGACGCGCTGGATGCCTCCATCGCCTCGATAGAGGGTCCGATTCGGCACGTCGAGCATGTGCTGCGCTGAGAGAGTCCACCCGCCCATCGCAGCGGACTTGACGTTCCAGCCACCCAAGGTGGTCTTCACCTTGGAGCACACGTCGAATACCTGCGAAAAAGCTCCCGTGAAACGGAACAGGACCATCGCGCCAGTCAAGGTGGGCTGACCGAAGGACGCAATGATCTCTTCCTGCGTGCCGTAGCCGATGCCCGGATAGTTGTAGCAATAGGTGACGGTCACGGGCTGTTCGCCCTGCAACTCTCGCCCATATGCGTCCTTGCCGTCCCATTCAAATTGCCACAGCGGCGGAGTCACACCGACCGGATCGGTCGGGCCCGTGCTCCGCGAAACCTTTTGTCCCGCGACTTCCAGGTAGACAGTGGATTCGGCGCGCACGAACGGCGACGCCGCCGTAACGATCTGGCACTCCGGGATCCGATTCGGAAGGCAAGCGGTCGTAGCGCCCGAAATGTCCATCAGCTTCGGAGCCGGCAGAGTGACGTTCAGGCGATAGCTGGCGCGGCGACCCGGGACGCGCCCGCTGTCGTAATGCAGGGCGTAGGGGGTTCCCACGATGGGCAGATCTTCGGTAACAACTTGGTTTTCGACCTCGATTACGCACCCTGGAACAGTGTCGGAGCAATTGACCCGTTTAGCCGTATCCGGCTTGACCGGGGGCGCTGCGTCCGAACCGCGCGGGATCGCGAGTCCGACGTTCCAGTCGTCCCAGCTGAAATGCTGCATCGGCACACGCCAGAGGGTCTGGCCCGGTTGGTACAGCACGGCGAGCTGCGCCAACTCCGCGTTCGATACGCCCAGGTTCGCGAGCGTTGCCGCGTCGTCTGGAACGCCATCGCCGTTCGTATCCAAATCGGCTAGGCCGTTCGTGACGCTCAGCACCTGGACCACCTTGCCGTTCGCCTGGGGCGCCCACCGCGCGGCTGCGGTGTCATATGAGCCGACCGGAATGACAAATCCGACCGGGAACGCCAGGAAGTTTTCCAGGTATCCAAAGACGGTCTGCGAGAACTGGACGCTCGTCGCACCCGCTTGCACCGCCTCGTCCGCCGTGAATGCTGCTGCATAGGTGTACGCGCTCGCTGGTGGCAGTGGACCCGGCATGGCCGCCGGCCCCTTGGGCCCGACCGTCAGCTCCGTCGCGCGGACGTGCAGGGTCCCCACGGTCTGCGTCGAGCCGTCCGGCATCTTCAGCATCGCACCCGTGCCCGGCGGGAAGATCACTGTGGCCTGGCGTGTGCCGATGTCGTCCGTCGAAACGCTGCCGCGCGCCACCTGCGTGTTGGTGCTCCCCATGTCGATGATCGAGACGAGTTGGTCCTGGGGCACGAGCACCACGTCGGGCAGGGTCGTGTAGTCCTGCCACTCGGGAGTCATTTGCCTCTGCGCTGTGAGCAGGTCGGCGCGCTCGTACCTCACCGTAAGGAGCCCGCCGCCGTTCACGGCGAGGTCGAAGGCCCCGTCTGCCCGGCTTAGCGTCTGGCCGAGCTCAGGACGACCAACGATGCTGATTCGCACCGCGGGGAGCGGCTGCCCCGCCCGGTCGTGAACCGTTCCGCGCAGCACGGCGACCCGCGTCGGCTGGATGGTCCCGGGAACCACTCCCGTCTGGATCGGGTTCGGGCCCGTGTAGAGGAACGACGTCGCATCGAAGGCGTTAGTTGAGACCGACTTGTCGATCGGCGGCGCGACGAGCACCGGGTCGGGCGGCACCGTCGCGAAGGTGGCTGTGGGGCCGTTCGTGGTGAAGTTCCCAGCCGCGTCACCGGCCTGCACCTGGAAATGGACCGTGACACCGACGGCGAGGCCGGTCACGTCAGTCGACAGGGTGGCGGCGAGCGTCTGCACGAGAACGCCGTCCTGGTACAGCCGGTACGCGGTTACTGCGACGTTGTCGGTCGCGGCGGTCCAGACGAGGTGCGCGGAGGTGCTCGAGGTCGCGGTGGCGGTCAAGGTGGACCCGGGCGGCCAGGTCGGAGGAATGCCGTCGAGGACCGAAATGCCGGACTGGGTGCCGGTAATGGCGGCGTTCACAGTGTCCGTGGCCGTGACGGACTGCGCTCCGGACGTGCGCAGGACGACGGCGCCCGTGAAGACGTGGAGTCCCGCGTCCGCGGCCTGGAAGGTGTACGGCGGCGGCAGCGATGCCTGCGCGTCCGTCGAGGTGAAAGAGACCGTCCCCGTGTAGCCTGGCGCGCGGTTGCCGAACGCGTCCCGCGCATCGACCGTAACGCTCGAGGCCGCGCCCGTCGTCACCGGGCTGGAGATGCCGCTCACCAGCAGCGAAGCCGCGGACGCCGGCGCAACCGAGCTGGTCTGTGAGGCGGTGAGTGCAGCGTTGGCCGTATCGGTGACCGTGATCGACTGCGTCCCGGCCGTCTTCAGCGTGACGGGAAACGTCCTCGACCCCGCATCCGTGGAGGCGAACGCCGTCGGGGCGGGCAGCGCGGCTTGCGCATCGCTCGAAGTGAAAGCGACCGTGCCCAGGTAACCTGTCGCAGTGTTTCCGAAGGCATCGAAGGCGGTCACGGTGAGCGCGCCAGCGCTTCCGGCCGTGACCGAGTTCGGGAAGCCCGAGGCGACGAGGCTGGCCGCCGCGCCCGCGAAGACCGGGATGCCCGTTTGCGTCGCGGCCAGCCCCCCGAGCGTGTCCGTCGCGGTGAAGCTCTGCGACCCTGTGGTCCGGAAGACGAGACCGGCTACGGTCGCCCGGCCGAAATCTGCGGGCAGGAAGGTGTGGTCGGGCGGCAGCGTCGCCAGCGGATCCGAAGAGCTGAAATGCACCGTGCCGACGTATCCGGTGGCGACGTTCCCGAACGCGTCGAACGCCGTGATGGTCGCCGAGGTGGATTGCCCGGCGGTCAGCGCGCCGCCTGGGATCGCGACGTTCACGCTCAAGGCAGCGGCGGCAGCCGGTGTCACCGAGATCCCGTCCTGCCGCCCCGCGATGGAGGGCGTGGTCGAGTCCGCCGCGAGCAGCGACTGCGTCCCGGCGGTCCGGAAGATGATGCCGGCGACCGTCTGGATCCCTTGCGCTCCGGCGAAGGAGACGGGCGAAGGCACCGTGGCGATCGGATCCGTCGCCGTGAGCTGCACTGTTCCAGCGTACGTCGTGGCCCGGTTCCCGAAGGCGTCCCGGGCCTCGATGGTGGCTGAGCCCGCGACGCCCGCGGTCACGAGCGATGGGAACCCGGAGACGTTCAGTGAAGCCGCGGGCCCCGCTGCGATCGAGATGCCGCTCTGCGTCCCGGTGATGGTGCTCGCGACGGTGTCCGTGGCCGTGATCGACTGCGTGCCGGCGGTCTTCAGCGTCACGCTGAAGCTGTGGATGCCGTTGTCGCAGGGGCTCGGCGTGCAGGTCGTCCCAGCGGTGAATCGATAGTCCGCCGGCAGCACGGCTCGAACGTCGCTGGTGGTGAAGTGGACCGTGCCGCTATAGCCCGTCGAGCGGCTCCCGGCCGCGTCGCGGGCTTCGACCGTGACGGTCGCGTTCGTCCCGGCCGCCGCGGAGGCCGGGAACCCGGAGACGACGAGCGCCGTCGCCGCGTTCGAGACGACCTGGATGCCGGTCTGGCTCCCGGCAACCGATGCAGTCACGGTGTCCGTCGCCGTCACGGACTGCGAACCCGGCGTCTTCAGCGTGACGGTGCCGCCGGTCGTCGCCGTGAAGTTGTGCAAGCCCGAGTCCGTCGCGGTGAACTTGTAGTTCGCGGGCAGGATCGCCGCGGCGTCGCTCGAGGTGAAATGGACGGTGCCCGCGTACCCGGTGGCCCTGTTCCCGAACGAATCCCGCGCCTCGACGGCGACGGACGAGGCGAAGTTCGCGGTGCGCGGCGACGAGATCCCGCTCACGACCAGTGTAGCGGCGGCAGCAGCGTTGACCGTGTTCCCCGTTTGCGCTGCCGTGAGCGATGCGTTGGAGACGTCCGTCACCGTGACCGATTGCGACCCCGCGGTGTTCAGGACGACGCCACCGGGCATCGACGGTGTGGCTACGAACGTATGGTCGCCGGCGTCCGTGGCGGTGAATGTGTAGTCCGCGGGCAGCTTCGCGGCGGGATCGGTCGAGGTGAAATGGATCGTGCCTCGGTAGCTCGATGCCTGGTTTCCGAAGACATCGAGGGCCGTCACCCGGACCGAGCTTGCGGTGCCCGCGGTCCGTGGCGACGAGATGCCGCCCACGCTCAGGGTGGAGACGGCAAGCGCGTTCACCACGATGCCTGTCTGTGTCCCGGTGATCGTCGCCGTCACGGTGTCGGTCGCCGTGACCGACTGCGTTCCGGCCGTCTTCAACACCACGGCGTTCGTGAACGTGTGGATTCCCGCATCCGTGGCGGTGAACGTGTAGTTCGCGGGGAGCACAGCCTGCCCGTCGGTCGAGGTGAATCGAATCGTCCCGGCGTAGTTCGTCGCGCGAGCCCCGCTCGACGAACGCGCTTCGACGGTGGCGCTACCCGTTGAGCCGGCGGACCTCGGCGTGGTGATACCGGTGACCACGAGCGTTGAAGCACCCGCGGCGCGAGCCGCGTTCGGTCCAAGCGCCGCGACAGAGAACGCCACCCCGGCAAGCCGAAGCACGCGCACCATAGCCCCTCCACCTTGAGGCAGCGGGACGCGGACATCGCGCGCCGCCTTGGCAGCAAGTGCGATGTTCATCTTCCAACCAAGGGGGCGCTTGCAAGAGGCCAGAATTCTGGCCCCGGGGGCTCGAACCCAAGCCTGTCGACTGAAAGAGGCGTTAAGCCAGGGCCTTAGGCCCAGCGGGCGTTGAAGCGGACCAGCGCCCCGCGATCGTCGTGCCGGACGATCTCCGGGAGGCTCACCTCGCCCGAGGCGCCGCAGGCCTCGAAGACGTACTTCAGGTTTCCCCGGGTGACGTGGAAGAGCGACTCGCGCACGCCGGGGCCCTCGAATCTGGCCTCGACCACGCCGCTCTTGCGATCCCCGGTGCGCCAGGCGAAGTGCAGGCCGCGGGTGACCATCGAGTAGAGCCGGTCCAGGTTGGCGTAGAGGGAGTCGGGAGTGGCGCCGAAGAGGGTCAGGGCCAGCTTGATCACGGGCTTCACGATCGACCCGCCCAGGTTGCGCCCGGCCAGCACGCCCAGCTCGACCGCGGCGTCGCGGCCGCCGTGGCGGGCGACCAGCTCCTCCAGGTCCTCGAGCCGGGCGGCGGGGATCCAGCTGAGCGGCCCGGGAGGATTGTCCATCATGCGCGCGGTCTCGGGCGGCGCCTCGGCGCGGATGGCGGCGCGCCAGCCCTTCTCGTCGATCATGTCGAGCGTCAGCCGGAACGCCGACCCGAGGTAGCCGCGCTCGCGCGGCGTAGCCGTGCTGCTCTGCATGGTGGCCTCCCTAGTACTGCCAGCCCAGCCGCAGCCGGACCGAGGGCAGGGGATAGCTTCCGAAGACCGAAATGACGTCGTCCGCCTTCGACTGCATCTCGGGCGGTGCGCCGGAGGGCAGCGACTTCTGCGAGCTCGAGCTCAAGACCAGCTGCACGCCGGCGTCGGTCCCGAGCACGATTCCGGGGCCCACCGTCCACTGGTATCCGATGCGGGGCGTCGCGAACACCGTGCTGACCGCCACCGAGCCCTGGTAGTTCCCCAGCGTGGTCGATTGGGTCACCGTCGCGTTGAACGACTGATGCCCGAAGGACGAGCCGACGAAGAAGTTCCCCGCGAACGGGTAGACGCGCAGGTCCGCTTCCATCGCGGAGAAGTCGTCGAGCCGCACGTTGGTGGGACCGCTCTTGAGCCCGGCGGCCGCCAGCAGGGGATCGGCGACGAATGCGGGGAAATCAGTGTACGAGAAGCCCGCCTGGAAGAAGCCGAACGCCCGGACGTACACCTCCGTGTCCAGCGGGCGTGGAACGCTCATGCCGACCGTGGCGCCGAAATGCACCGGCAGCCGGAACCCGTCCGACCGCTCCGGCGCATGGAGGGCGGGGGAGCGCGGCGGCGTCTCGTCGCCCGCGCCGGCCGCGTCCGCCGGCGCGGGCACCGGGGCCGGCGAAGGCGTCGCGACCGGCGCCGGGCTCGCGTCCACGCGCATCGCGTCGATCCGCTTGTCTTCCGCGCGGGCGGCGAGAGACAGTGCCAGTGCGGCTAGAATCATTCGGGTCATGCTCGCAATTCGGCATCTTTCGGGAGGGAGGGCGCAAGGCCCGGATCTGCGCCTGGGTACGCGCACCTGCAAGAAAGGGCGTGCAAGTGTGGGTGGCGCACTCACTCCGGCGCGAAATGCCCGGTCGGGGCGTCCCGCAACCCGGTGCGGATTGCCAGCTTTGGACCCGTGGCCAGAAATGGGAGATTCTTTCATTCCGAGCAGACATTCGCTAGGTACTCCGCCACCATGAACCGTGCCACGCTCCTCTTGCTGCCCGCCCTGGGCTGCGCGACCGTGCTTCCTGGTGCGCGCGTCGATGCTTCGGTCGCGCCTTCGCCCGCTCAGCAATGGACCCCTCCGCAACCGCTCCCCGCGCCCCGCGCGCCGGAGCCCGATCCTGCCCTGCTCGCGCAGATCAAACCTGGATTGAAGGTGACGCTCCAGCAACTGCTCGCCTACGCGTTATCGAACAATCCGCAAACGCGCTCCGCGTGGCTGAACGCGCGCGCTGCCGCGGCCGGGGCGGTCTCGCGGCGCTCGGCATACTACCCGAGGGTGGACGCCAGCGTGCCCGCGGGGTTTTCCCACCAGACATTCCCGACCAGCGCGGGGTTCGTCCCCTTCGAGCTGTGGACACTCTCGCCGGGCGCGACACTGACCTGGTTGCTGCTCGATCTGGGAGGACGCTCTGCGGACGTTGCCGAGGCGGACCTCTTGCTGGAGGCGGCCAACCTGAACCACGGGGCGGCCGTCCAGAACTTGCTGCTCCTCGTGGAGCAGGGCTACTTCAACTACCAAGGCGCGAAGGCGCTCCTGACCTCCGCCCAGGCGACCGTGAAGGAAGCGCAGACGGCGTACCGAGCGGCCGAAGAGCGGCGGCGCGCCGGGGTGGCGACCATCGCCGACGTGCTGCAGGCGAAGACGCAACTCTCGCAGGCGATCCTCGCGCAGCAGACGGCCGAGGGGAACGTCGCGACCGTCCGAGGCGCATTGGCCACTTCGCTGGGGGTGCCTGCGACCATCCCGGTGGACGTCGCCGATCTGCCGGAGCGGCTCGACGTGCAGGTGCTGGGCGAGACGGTCGACAAGCTGATCGAGCGCGCGCAGTCGCAGCGGCCTGACCTCGCCCGCGCCCGCGCTCAGGCGCTGGCGGCGGAAAGGCACGCCGACTCGATCCGGTCACGCGGGCTACCGGCGCTCAGCTTGAGTGGCAACGCATCGCGGACGTTCTATCTGTCCTCGCCGTTCACGACCGAGTGCTGCTTTCCGCACGCCAACGCCTATGGCGCCTCGGTGACCCTCAGTATCCCCGTGTTCAACGGCTTCAAGGACACGTCGGACCTGCTGCAGGCGCGGGAGCAGGCGAACGCGGCGCAAGCCGACGCGGAGAACCTGGAGCAGCAGGTCATCCTGCAGGTCTGGACCAGCTACCAGGGCGTGAAGACCGCCGAGAAGCAGGTCGGGTCGGCCCAGGACCTGCTCACCGCCGCGCATCAGTCGGCCGAGGTCGCCGAGGGCCGCTACAAGGCCGGAGTGGGAAGCATCCTGGATCTGCTCACCGCGCAGACGGCCCTGGCCAACGCGCGCGCGCAGGACGTGCAGGCGCGGGCCTCCTGGCTGCTCTCGATCACCAGCCTGGCGCACGACACCGGCACGCTCGGGATCCCCGGCCCGGAGGCCCGACAATGAAGAAGCTCCTGGTGCTCTGCGCGCTCCTCGCCGCCTGCAAGGGTGGCGCGCAGCAGCCCGGGTCACAAAGCGAAGGCGTGCCGGTCACCGTCGCGCAGGTGGAGAAGAAGACGGTGCCCCAGCTGGTCACCGCCATCGGGACCGTCGAGCCGATCCACACCGTGCAGATCCGCACCCAGGTGGGCGGCACGCTGGAGGGCGTGCACTTCCGCGAAGGGCAGGAGGTGAACAAGGGCGACTTGCTCTTCACCCTCGACGCGCGCCCCTACCAGGCCGCGCTGGCGCAGGCGCGGAGCGCGGTGCAGCGCGACAAGGCCAAGATGATGGACGCGGAAGCCAACGCCCGCCGGTACGAGGAGCTGGCCAAGAAGGAGTACGTCACGCAGCAGCAGGCGGAGAGCGCGCGCGCCGACGCCGTCTCGCTCCATGCGATGGTGCAGGCCGCCGAGGCCGCCGTGGAGCAGGCCAAGCTGAACCTCGCCTATTGCGCCATCCGGGCGCCGGTCACCGGCCGGACCGGGAGCCTCCTGGTCCACGCGGGCAACGTGGTCAAGGCGAACGACGTCCCGCTGGTGGTCATCGACCAGATGCAGCCCATCTACGTCAGCTTCGCCGTGCCCGAGAGCGTGCTGCCGCAGATCCGCGCCAAGCAAGGCGAGCAGCTTCCCGTGGCGGCGCGGCTCTCCGACCACAAGCCCGGAGACGTTCCCGAGTCGAGCGCCATCCGGGGAGAGGCCGCACAGGGCGTGCTCACCTTCGTGGACAACGCGGTGAACACCGTCACCGGAACCATCCTGCTCAAGGCCACCTTCGAAAACAAGGACGAGGCGCTGTGGCCCGGCTCGTTTGCCATGGCGACGGTCACCCTGGGCGAGTTCCGCGACGCCACCGTCGCGCCCAGCCATGCCGTGCAGCGCGGCCAGCAGGGACAGTACGTCTTCGTGGTCAAGCAGGACGGCACGGTGGAATCGCGGCAGGTTGTGGTCGCGATGCAGGACGAGCGGCAGGCGGTGATCGAGAAGGGCCTCGCGCCGGGCGAGACGGTGGTCACGGACGGCCAGCTCCGCCTGGCGCCGGGCGCGCGCGTGCAGATCAAGGGCGGAGCGGCGGGGAGCGGGACATGAACATCTCCGAGCCATTCATCAAGCGGCCGGTGATGACCACGCTGGTCATGAGCGGCATCCTGCTCTTCGGCATCCAGGCCTACCGGCTCCTGCCCGTCTCCGACCTGCCCAACGTGGACTTCCCCACCATCCTGGTCGGCGCCGCGCTGCCCGGAGCGTCGCCGGAGACGATGGCCAGCGCCGTGGCGACGCCGCTCGAGCGGCAGTTCACCACCATCGCCGGGCTGGACTCGATGACGTCCACCAACCAGCTCGGCAGCAGCACCATCACCTTGCAGTTCAGCCTGGAGCGCAGCATCGACGCAGCCGCGCAGGACGTGCAGGCGGCCATCGCCCAGGCGCAGCGCCAGCTCCCGCCGGAGATGCCGACGCCGCCCTCGTACCAGAAGGTCAACCCGGCCGATCAACCCATCCTCTACCTGGCGCTGACCTCGCCCACGCTGCCGCTCTCCTCCATCAACGAGTACGCGACCACCTTCATCGCGCAGCGCATCTCGACCATCAACGGCGTGGCGCAGGTACAGGTGTTCGGGCCGCAGAAGTACGCGGTGCGCATCCAGGCCGACCCGCGCGCGCTGGCCGCGCGACAGATCGGCATCAACGAGCTGTCCAGCGCCATCCAGGCGAACAACGTGAACCTCCCCACGGGGACGTTGTCGGGACCGCACACCGCATACACGGTGCAGGCCAACGGGCAGCTGCTGGACGCGAAGAGCTACCAGAACGTCATCGTGGCCTTCCGCGAGGGCCGCCCGGTGCGGCTGAGCGAGGTGGCGACCGCCCAGGACAGCGTGGAGAACGACAAGAACGTGGCCTGGTACATCGATGAGCGCGCGGTGGTGCTCGCCATCCAGAAGCAGCCCGGCACCAACACGGTGGCCGTAGCCGCGGCAGTGAAGAGCCTGCTGCCGGTCATCGGTCAGCAGCTTCCCGCGTCGCTCTTCTTGCACGTGCTGTTCGACCGGTCGGACTCGATCCGCGCCTCGGTGAACGACGTGAAGTTCACCCTGCTGCTCACGCTGTTCCTGGTCATCCTGGTGATCTTCCTCTTCCTGCGCAACCTGTCCGCGACCGCCATCCCCAGCGTGGCGCTGCCGATGTCCATCGTCGGCACTTTCGTCGTCATGTACCTGCTCGGGTACAGCCTCGACAACCTCTCCTTGATGGCGCTGACGCTCTCGGTCGGCTTCGTGGTCGACGACGCCATCGTCATGCTGGAGAACATCGTCCGGCACCTGGAGATGGGCGAAGGGATCATGGAAGCCGCCTTCAACGGCTCCAAGGAGATCGCCTTCACCATCGTGTCGATGACCATCTCGCTCGCCGCGGTGTTCATCCCGGTGCTCTTCATGGGCGGGATCATCGGGCGGCTCTTCCACGAGTTCGCCGTCACCATCGGCGCCGCCATCCTGGTCTCCGGATTCGTCTCACTGACGCTCACGCCGATGCTCGGCAGCCGCTTCCTGCGGCATCAGAGCAAGCAGCACGGCAAGGCGTACCTCACGCTGGAGCGCGGGTTCGACGCCATGCTCCACGTCTACGAGCGGGGCCTCAAGTGGTCGCTCGATCACCGGCGCACGACGATGATCTTCTCGCTTCTGGTGCTCGTCGCGATGGTCCCGCTCTTCATGTTCGTGCCCAAGGGGTTCATGCCCAGCGAGGACATGGGCGGCGTCTTCGGAATCACCGAGGCGCGCGAGGGAATCTCCTTCCGCTCGCTGGTCGAGCACCAGCTGCAAGTGAACCGGGTCGTCAAGGGAGATCCCAATGCTGAGTCGTTCTTCTCGAACGCGGGCGCGCGCGGCGGGGGGGGCGGGAACCAGGGATTCATCTTCATCCGCCTGAAGCCCCGCGACCAGCGCGAGCTGTCCGCCGACCAGGTGGTGCAGGAGCTGCGGCCCAAGCTGGCGCGCGAAGTGATCGGCATGAACGTCTATTTGCAACCGCTGCAGCCGATCCGCATCGGCGGCACGCTGACGAAGAGCCTCTACCAGTTCACCTTGCAGGACGCGGACACCAAGGAGCTCTACCGCGTCGCTCCCGAGATGGAAGCGCGCATGCGGCAGCTGCCCGGCCTGCAGGACGTGACCACCGACCTGCTCATCCGCAACCCGCAGGTGAGCGTGGACATCGACCGCGACAAGGCGGCCTCGCTAGGGATCACTCCGCAGGCGATCGAGGACGCGCTCTACACCTCCTACGGCTCGCGCCAGATCTCGAGCATCTACGCGCAAAACGACGAGTACCAGGTCATCCTGGAGCTCAAGCCGGATTTCCAGGGCGATCCCAACGCGATGGGGATGCTCTACATCCGCTCCTCGATGGGCCAGCTGGTGCCGCTCAGCTCGGTGGCGACGCTGAAGAGCACGGTGGGGCCGCTCTCGGTGAACCACCTGGGCCAGCTACCGGCGGTGAACATCTCCTTCAACCTCAAGCCGGGGGTCTCGCTGGGCGAGGCCGTCAACGCGGTCAACCGGCTGGCGCGCCAGACGCTGCCTGCCACGGTGGCCACCAGCTTCCAGGGGACGGCGCAAGCGTTCCAGTCCTCGCAGCAGGGCCTGGGAGTCCTCTTGCTCATGGCCATCCTGGTCATCTACCTGGTGCTCGGGATCCTCTACGAGAGCTTCATCCACCCGATCACCATCTTGTCCGCGCTGCCGCTGGCCGGATTCGGCGCGCTGGTCACGCTGCTCCTCTTCCACACCGAGCTGTCCATCTACGCCTTCGTCGGAATCATCATGCTGGTCGGCCTGGTGAAGAAGAACGGGATCATGATGGTCGACTTCGCCATCGAGGCGCAGAAGGCCGGGAAGACGGCGGCCGAGGCGATCTACGAGGCGTGCGTGGTGCGCTTCCGCCCCATCATGATGACCACCATGGCCGCGCTGGTGGGAACGCTGCCCATCGCCATGGGCTACGGCGCGGGCGCGGAGTCGCGGCGGCCGCTGGGCCTGGCGGTGGTGGGCGGGCTGCTCTTCTCGCAGATGCTCACGCTGTTCGTCACTCCGGTGACCTACACGTACCTGGAGCAGTTCCGGGCCTGGGCGGCGCGCGGGCGGCCGAAGCCAGAGCACCCGCCGGTGGCGGTCCCCTCACCGTGAGACGAGCCGCTTCACCTCGTCCTGGGTGAAGCCGAACAAGCGGCGCAGGATGCGGAGCACGCGAAACTCCTCCGGCGCGATGACGCCGTCCGCTTCCAGCATCCGGACGCAGCAGACGAACGCCAGCTCCTGGTCCTCCCGGGTGCGGAGCGGCTCGGCGATTTGGGCCACGGCGGCGTCCAGCCCCAGCTCGTCCAGCGCCTGCTTGGCGGCGTCCGCCAGTCCCCGCTTGTCGTAGAGCGCGGTGAGCTCCGGCAGCTCGGCCAGGATGGTCTGCTCGACCAGGATCTCGGGCGTGACGATCAGCCGGTCCGCCCAGGCCGTCAGGATGAGGAGTCCGTGGATGCTGCGCGCGCGCTGCTCGTGCATTCGCTTTCAGGCCCTCTTTCAGAACGCCGGGATCCCCGTCTGCGCGCGCCCCAGGATCAGCGCGTGCACGTCGTGCGTTCCTTCGTAGGTGTTCACCGCCTCCAGGTTCATGCAGTGGCGGATGACGTGGTACTCGTCCGAGACGCCGTTCGCGCCGTGCATGTCGCGCGCGACCCGCGCGATCTGCAGCGCCTTGCCGCAGTTGTTCCGCTTGAGCAGCGAGATCATCTCGGGCGCGGCCTTTTCGTCGTCCATCAGCCGGCCCAGCCGGAGCACCGACTGCAGGCCCAGGGCGATCTCCGTCTGCATGTCGGCCAGCTTGAGCTGGATCAGCTGGTTCGCGGCCAGCGGCTTGCCGAACTGCTTGCGATCCAGGACGTACTGCCGGGCCCGCTGCCAGCAGAATTCGGCGGAGCCGAGCGCTCCCCAGCAGATGCCGTAGCGGGCGCGGTTGAGGCAGCCGAACGGCCCTTTCAGCCCCGAGACCCCCGGAAGCAGGTTCGCTTCCGGAACCCGCACTTCGTCCATCACGATGCGCCCGGTGCTGGAGGCGCGCAGGCTGAACTTCCCGTGGATGGGCGGCATCGAGAGGCCCTGCATTCCGCGCTCGAGCAGGAACCCGCGGATCTCCCCCGCATCGTCCTTGGCCCAGACCACCGCGACGTCGGCGATCGGGGAGTTGGTGATCCACGTCTTCTCGCCGCGCAGCACGTAGCCGCCGCGGTCCTTGCGCGCGCGGGCCTCCATGCTGCCCGGATCCGAGCCGTGGTTCGGCTCGGTCAGGCCGAAGCACCCCACCAGCTCGCCGGTCGCGAGCCGCGGCAGCCAGCGCTTGCGCTGGTCCTCCGTGCCGTAGGCGTGGATCGGGTACATCACCAGGCTGGACTGCACGCTCATCGCCGAGCGGTACCCGCTGTCGACCCGCTCGATCTCCCGCGCGACCAGCCCGTAGGAGACGTAGCTCACCGCTGCGCACCCGTATCCGTGCAGGGTAGAGCCGAGGAAGCCCAGCTCGCCCATCTCCAGGAGGATCTCGCGGTCGAATCGCTCGTGGCGGTTCGCCTCGAGGATCCGGGGCATCAGCTTCTCCTGGGCATACTCCCGCGCCAGGTCGCGGATGCGCCTTTCTTCGTCCGACAGCTGCTCGTCGAGCCGGAGGGGGTCTTCCCAGGCAAACCGGGCTTCTGCGCTCATGCGGGCGTGCCTACCGCACTTCGCCTGGGATTGCACCGGGTACACCCTCCGCTCGGAGGGATCGTCAGACCTGCTGCTGCGGCGCCAGCGTGATGCGGAGGTCCCCCAGCTTCTCGATGCTGGTCACCACCACGTCGCCCGGCTTGAGCCAGACCTGCTCGGCCTCCGGCTTGCCGAGGATCACGCCTTCCGGAGTGCCGGTGAAGAAGATGTCCCCCGGCTTCAGCGTCCAGACCTGCGACGTGTAGCTGATGATGGTGGCCACGTCGAAGATCATGTCGTCGGTGTTCGAATTCTGCCGGAGCTCGCCGTTGACCCGGGTCTGCAGCCCCAGCTTCTGCACGTTGGGGATCTGGTCGGCGGTGACCAGCCACGGGCCGACGGGGCCGAACCCGTCGGAGGTCTTGCCCAGCATCAGCTGCGGGGTCTTGAACTGCAGGTCGCGGGCGGAGAAGTCGTTTCCGACGCAGTAGCCGAACACGTAGTCGAGCGCCTTCTCCTTGGGCACGTCGCGGGCCGTCTTCCCCATCACCACCACCAGCTCGACTTCGTAATCGAACTTCTTCGCCACCTTCTGGGGAAGGTTGATCACTCCGCCGTGGAAGTTGAGCGCGTTGTTGAACTTGTTGAAGAGCACCGGCGAGTCCGGCATCGGCCGCTTGGTCTCGATCACGTGCTTCTTGTAGTTGTACCCGAGCATCATGATCTTCTCGGGATTGGTGACGCACGGCCCGAAGGACGCCTGCTCCTCGGGGACGAAGGCGGCCTTCGCCGCCCCGTTCGACACCGCCGCGTCCACCAGCGCCTTGAGGGCCGCGACGTCGGTGCCCTGCAGCACCTCGTCGATGGTCGACGGCGCCTGGCGGCGCAGCGCCTTGCCCGCCTTCTCCACGTCGAGCACGCCGCGCTGGGTACGGACCCCCAGCACGTACCTGCCGTCGCGGCGCAGCGTGCAGAAGGTCATGTTCTTCGGCAGCTCCTTGGGACCCGCATTGTCGCGTGCAGCCACCGTGCGCGCCTTCTGCGCGGCCTTGAGGGCGCCCGGTGCGGCGGCGGCGCCGAGCCCGGCCGCACCGGCCAGCTTCAGGAAGCTTCTTCGCGTCTGGCCCATCTTGGGTCCTCCTCGCAAAATGAGGGACGTGTATCCTACCTCCGTCCTGCGAAACGTACAGACCCCCCTCCGTAGATTCGCGCCCGGATCGTTGTTAGAGGCACGGGGATGCGGCTGATCCCGGCGATGCAGGCGCTCCGGCGCGTGAGCGTCCTGGCGGGAGCGCTACTGCTGGCAGGTTGCGGTCCCTCCGTGCCCGGCGGGTCTTCCCTCTCCGCCTCGGAGTTTCCCTCCACCTGCCTGGGGCCCCTGCTGCGGAACGAGAGCCTCTACGGGAAGGCCGAAGTGGAGCCGTCCATCGCCGTCGACCCGGCCGACCCGACCCATCTGATCACCGTCTGGCAGCAGGACCGCTACTCCCGAGGCGGCTCGGCGGGAGTCCTCACCGGCATCTCCTTCGATTCGGGCAACACCTGGGCGAGCACCTCGGCAGCCTTCTCGCACTGTACCGGCGGCAATCTCTCGAACGGCGGCGACTATGAGCGCGCCAGCGATCCCTGGGTCACCATCGCGCCGGACGGGACGGCGCACCAGGCGGCGCTGGCCTTCGACGTCAGCCTGGGCGGCGGCCACCGCGCCGTTCTGGCCAGCCGCTCGACCGACCGCGGCCGGACCTGGAGCGCGCCGCAGACGCTCCAAGGCGACACCGACCCGTTCTTCGCGTTGGACAAAGGATCGATCACTGCCGACCCGCAGCTCGCGTCGAACGTCTACGCCGTCTGGGACCGCCTCACCATGCAGACTGTCGCCAACTCGCCGCTGGCGCACGGTCCCGCCTGGTTCGCCCGTAGCACGAACGCTGGCGTCAGCTGGGAACCGGCGCAGAGCATCTACGATCCCGGTGCGGACTCGCAGACCATCGGCAACGTCGTCGCGGTGCTGCCCGACGGGACCCTGCTGAACGCCATGCTGGTCTTCACCGGCCTCAGCACCAGCAACACCACCGCCGCGATCGCGGTGCTCCGCTCGACCGACCACGGAGTCACGTGGCCGGGCCCGCCGATCACGGTGAGCGCCGTGCAGAACGTCGGGGTGGTCGATCTGAAGTCGAGAAAAGGGGTGCGGACCGGCGGAGCCCTGCCGTCGATCGCGGTCGACGCGTCCACGGGCAAGGTCTACGTGGCGTGGGAGGACTCCCGGTTCGCCGGGGTCCGGAACGGGATCGCAGTGTCCACCTCGACCGACGGCGGGCTGAACTGGTCGGCGCCGATCCAGGCGAACCGGGTGCCGACGACGACCGCCTTCACTCCGGTCATCTCGGCGGGCGGGGGCCAGCTCAGCGTCGCTCATTACGACTTCCGCGCCGACAACCCGTCCGACGGGTCGCAACTCCTGGCCAGCTCGTGGCTGGTCACGTCGGCGAACGATGGAGCGACCTGGCAGGAGACGGCCCTCGCGGGCCCCTTCAACCTCTACACCGCGGCCTTCGCGCAGGGATACTTCCTGGGCGACTACCAGGGGCTGGGCTGGGACGGCACGGCGTTCGTCTCCTTCTTCGCCGCATCGACCTCGGGCAGCCTCTCCGACCCCAGCACGCTGCTGTTACGACGCGTCGCCCCGGGCGCATCGCCCATGCACGCGTTGCTGGACGCGATCCGCCCCGATCGCCTGATCAGCATGTTCCGGCGTCCGACCCAGGTCGGCGTCCGGCGCGCGCCGGCCCGCACTGCCCGCTGACCCGGCCGACCTCCTCCTTCTGCACACATCAAGATCGGCGCGAGCGCGCCGATCAAGCGTGGCGAGGAGGCACCGCATGACGAAGGAGCGCTACGCCGAGCGAATCGAGTTCACTTCGGAGCTGTCCGATCGGCTGGCGCGGATCCGGTGTGCTCTGGAGCAGCTGCGCCAGCGGCCGCAGGACGCCTGCCTGTTTGCCGAGACCCGCAGCTCCGTGCAGGAGGTGGCCGGGACGGCGGAATCGTTCGGCCTGGAAGAGCTGAACGAGATCGGCACGCGGCTCGATCAGGCGCTGCTCGCCTGGCGCGGCCGGGGCGCGCCGGCGGCAGCCTGGGCGGCGGTGGCCAGCGCCGACGCAGCCCTGGCCGACTTCGAGGATCGCCTGGCACCGGCGGCGCTCGCCGTCCCGTGGCGGATGGTGCGCGCGGGACTATAAAGCCTTCACCAGGTCGCGCCGCGCTCCAGCAGCGCGCGCGCCGTCGCTCCGTCCACCGGCGGCGAGAAGAAGAACCCCTGTGCCGCGCCGCACCCCACCTCGCGCAAGAAACCGAACTGCTCGGCGGTCTCCACTCCCTCGGCGATGACGTCCTTGCCCAGCTCGCGGGCGAGCGAGACGATGGTGCGCACCAGCTCCGGCGCCTGGCCCCGCGGCGAGCCCCCGCTGAAGAGCGACTTGTCGATCTTCAGGGAATCGAGCTGGAACCGGTAGAGCGCGTTGAGCGACGAATACCCGGTGCCGAAGTCGTCCATGTAAAGCCGCACGCCGCGGGCGCGCAGCTGGGCGAGGCGCGCGGCAGCCTGATCGCTGAACTGGAAGGTGTTCTCCGTCAACTCGAGCACCAGATCGCGCGGCTGCAGGTCGTTCGATTCCAGCACCCTGTCGATGTGCTCGAGCAGGTCGTTCTGCAGCAGCTGCTTGGAGGAGAGGTTCACGTTCAGGGTGAGCGAGCCCGCGCGCGCCGCGCGGCGGCACTCCTGGAACTGCTGCCCGGCCTCGTCCAAGAGCCACCGCCCGATGGGAACGATCAGCCCCGTCTCCTCGGCGAAGGGCACGAAGTGCTCGGGCGAGACCAGCCCCCGCTTGGGATGCGCCCAGCGGATCAGCGCCTCCAGGCCCTGGATGCGGCCCGTCGAGACCTCGACGATGGGCAGGTAGTGCACCCTGAACTCTTCGCGCACCAGCGCCCGGCGCAGGTCGGCTTCCAGGTCGAGAAGCTGCGGCGCCCGCTCGCGCATGGTGGCGTCGAACACCACCGTCCGGGCCCGCCCCTGGGCCTTCGCCCGGTACATGGCGGTGTCCGCGTCGAGGAGCAGGTCCTCCGGCCGGGTGTAGGTGGGCGCCGAGAGCGCGATCCCCAGGCTGGCGGTGGCGAAGACCTCGTGACCCGAGATGGCGAACGGCTTGGTGGTGACCTGGTGGATGCGGTCGGCCACCACCGTGGCGTCGTTGGGCTCGCGCACGTCGTCGAGCAGGATGGTGAACTCGTCGCCACCCTGCCGCGCCAGGGTGTCGCCTTCGCGCAGGCAGGTGTGCAGCCGCGCGGACATCTGCACCAGGAGCTCGTCGCCGGCGGCGTGACCGAGACCGTCGTTGACGGCCTTGAACCGGTCGAGATCGAGGAACAGCACGGCGAACCGGTACCCTTCGCGCCGCCGCGCGCGGGAGAAGGCGCGCTTCACCAGATCGAGGAACAGCGCCCGGTTGGGGAGCCGGGTGAGCGGGTCGTGCAGCGCATCGTGCAGCATGCGGTCCGCGACCGCCTTGCGCTGGGTGACGTCCATCAGCGAGCCGGCCACCCGCATCGGCTTGCCGGCGCGATCCTTGACCAGGGCACCGCGGGCGAGCACCCACCTCCACGACCCGTCCCGGTGGAGCAGCCGGTGCTCGTTCTCGAACCGCTCGCTGTGGCCCTCCACGTGCGCCGTGAAGGCGGAGTCGAAGTGCTCCCGGTCGGCGGGGTGGATCCGATCCGTCCACGCGGAAGGCTCCTCGCCCAGCTGCGCCACTCCGGCGATGGCGCGCCAGGAGTCCGACACCCACAGCCGCTTGGTGCGCAGGTCCCAGTCCCAGGCGCCGTCGCCGGACGCCTCGAGCGCCAAGGCGAAGCGATCGCGGCCCGCCAGCGGCTCCTGCATCAGCGCAGCCAGGCCCGCGACCGTGCCGCGCCGATCGCGCAGCGGCACCAGGGTCCACTCGCAAGTCCACTCGTCGCCCGTCCGGGTGACCACGGGGCGGAGCCAGCGCTGCGGGTCGCCTCTCGCGGTCATCTCGCGCAGCTCGTCGCGCGCGGTGTTGCGGTCTGCCTCGGGCAGCAGCAGGGCGGCCACGTCGCGCCCGACCGCTTGCGAGGCGGGGAATCCGAACAGCCGTTCGGCGCCCGCGTTCCAGGAGGTGATCTGCAGGGAGGTGTCGCAGATCGCCACGCCGAAGGGCGCCTGCTCGAACAGGCGGTGCATGGACTTCGAGAAGGCGGGGCGGGCGCCGGGCACCTTGCCCGTCTCCACCCGCACCGACTGCCGCTGCGCCAGATCGGCGAGGAGCGCCAGCGCGCGCTGCAGGGCCTCGCGGTCCTGGTCGGCGCGCTGGTATTGAGCGTCGATCTCGCGGAGGAGCTTCTCCATCCGCGGCGGCGCTTCGGCTTTCGAGCCGAAGTGCGCCTCGAGCTGGCGGCGCAAGAGCCGGTGCATGCTCATCCCGCGGGCGGTCGTCCCGGTCCGGGCGCGGGCCGGGCGATGAGGAAGCCCTGCACGAAGTCCGCCCCGCGCGCCCGCGCCCACTGCAGCTCGGCGCGGTGCTCCACTCCCTCGACGATGGTCTGGATGCCCAGGCCCCGGCCGATCTCCAGCAGCTTGCTGGCGATCAGGTCCTTGACCGGATCGCGATGGACCTCCCGGATCAGCTCGCGGTCCAGCTTGATGAAGTCCGGTCGCAGCCGGTGGACCAGGGTGAGCGTCGACCATCCCGCGCCGAGATCGTCGAGGGCGACGCGGAAGCCGTCCCGGCGATAGCTGTCCAGCACCCGCTTGAGATGGGCGGCGTCATCGATGCGGTCGGCCTCGATCACCTCGAAGACGAAGCGGGCGTGGTCGAGCCCCGCGGCATCGATGGCGGCGACCGTGGCGCGCAGGCAGCTCTCGGCGTCCTCCATCATCCCCGGGGAGAAGTTGATGAACACGGTGACGTTCGCGTCGAGCAGCGCCGCCTCGCGGATGGCGGACCTGCAGGCGGCGATGTCCAGCTCCGCCATCAGCCCCGCCTCGCGGGCCAGCTGCAGGATGGAGAGCGGCTCCAGCGGCTCTCCGTCCGGACCGGTGCCGCGCAAGAGCGCCTCGTGCGCGAAGACGCGCGAGGTATCGCCGACGTGCACGATGGGATGGAAGTAGCTGGTGATCCGCCCTTGCTCGAGCTGGTCGAGCAGCCACCCGGTCTGGGCGAGCACGTGCAGCTCGTGCAACGAGGCGATCCGTCCGAAGTCGTCCAGGCAGGGCACCTGCTGGCCGGAGACGAACAGCGCCCGCGAGCGGCGGGCGCCCGCCGGGCCGATGCCTCCGCCCAGCTCCAGGAGGCATGCGTCCAGCTCGTCCTCGGGCATCAGGACCCGGACGCAGGAAGCCGACAGCTCGGTCTTCCTGCGAGCCCCGCGGAGCACGCGGATCGCGCTGGCGCGCAGCACCGCATCGGGGAACCAGAGGTAGAGGATGCCGGCGCCGGCGGCGCGCGGAGACGGCAAATCCAGAGGGACGGTCGGGCGAGCCTGTCTGTTCGGGAGGTGCGCCGCCACCGCAGATCACCCTACCCCGGCGGATCCAGCATAGGCAACAAAACAAACGGTCCGGATTTCAGCGCGCGAGCGGGGTATTGGAGCGCAGCCGCTCGACGGCGGCGCGCACCTCGTCGGCGTCCGGGGCGGAGGGGGCGAGCTCCAGATAGCGCTCGTAGGCAGCGACTGCCAGGTCCGTGTCCTGGTGATCCCGGTAGGCGTCCCCGAGGCGTCGCGCCGCGGCAGGCACGGGCGGGTCCTGGTCCAGCGCCTCGCGGAAAGCCATCAGGGCTTCGAAGAACCGGCCCTGCTTGAGCGACTCGTCGCCGAGCTTCAGCTTGGCGCCCGCCACCGATCCCGCCTCCGCGACCGCCGCGGCGCGCCTGCGCAGCTTCCGGACCGGCCGGGGGGAGCCCTCGGAAGATTGCGCTCCTGCCGGCGGAGCGGCGCGCGCCGGCGCGCGAGTATCGGCGATCGCCGGCGGCTTCACGTCGGGAGGCGGGAGCGCGATCTCCGGGACCAGGGCCGCGGGAACGGGACCAGGGGCCGCCGGAAGCTGCCGCGACGTTCCGCGCCCGAGGAGCATTCCGACGGCGACTCCCAGCGCCGCCGCGGTGGCGAGCGGCAGCCAGCGCGGGCGCGCGCGGTGCGCCGCTGCGAGAAGCGCAAGCCACGTACGACTGCCCGCTGCGAGTAGCGCGAGCCAACGGGGCCGGCCAGGTCGCGCCGCCGGTCCGGGAGGCTCGGTGATGCGCGTGGAAGGATCCCCCGGGGTGGCAGGTGGGGGATCGGTGGCAGGCGGCGGGTCGGTGGGGGGCAGCGGGCTCGTCGCGAACGGCGGGTCGGTGGCGCGTGGCGGGTCCGTCGCGAACGACCGGCGCCGCGCCGGCGATCCGCCGCTCGTTCCGCGCGAGTGCCGCGCCTTCGCCATCACCGCGGCGATGGCCATCCGCCGCTCGACGTCCGTGGGCGGCGGTGTCCCGGACAAGAGCAGCTCCAGCTCGAACGCATCGCGAAGGTGACGCAACGTGGGGAACCGCGCAGGCGCAGCCTCCGCGGCGCCCGCCAGCGCCAGCGGCGGCTCGAGCCTGGCGGCGCGAAACAGCCGGCTCGCCAGCCGGCAAGCGGCCCGGATGGGCTCCGCGGGATCGGAGGCGGCGGCCCCCGCCACCGGCCGGAAGGCGAGGGTCCCTTCTTCCTCCAGGAGCGTCGCCGCGGCGTCCGGGATCGCCTCCGACTCGGCCGCGAGGCGCAGCACCTCGAGGAAGACAGCGACGGCTTCGTGGCGCACCAGCGTGCCCGCGGACGCGGCGCGCCGGATGGCCAGGTCGAGAGTCAGCTCCTCTCGCCCTTGCATGGCCGGCAGTGTACGCGAACCGGGGCGCACGTCTCGAAATCTGCTCTGCCCTGCATCGTCTCCGCAACGCTTTCTACGGCAGGCGAACCGAAAAGGCCTGGCGCGCCCGCTGCGACGACCTGGGCTGGGGCAATCGGCAGTCGGCGCGAATCCAATTTGATGCTCGAACGATCGAACCGGAGCTTCCCGCAGCCGATCGGAGGTCCGCCATGGTTCGCGTCGCTCTGGCAGTCCGTTTGCTGGCGAAGTCAGGAAAGGAAAACGAAGTCGCGAAGTTCCTGGAGGGCGCGTTGCCCGCCGCGCAGGCGGAGACGCGCACCCCCGTCTGGTTCGCCCTGCGGTTCAGCCCGCGCGAATTCGGCATCTTCGATGCTTTCCCGGACGACTCCGCGCGCAAGGCGCACCTCTCCGGCCAGATCGCGGCCGCGCTGATGGCGAAGGCGTCCGAGCTGCTCGCCGAGCCGCCCCGGATCGAGCAGGTCGACGTGTTGGCCGCCAAGGTCACTGCTTAAGTCTCGTCCTGGAGCGGGCCTTCCTTGGCCTCGCGATAGGCGCGCGGAACGCCGGGGCCCAGGAAGAACCCCGTCGAACGCCCGCGCCTTCTCTTCGTCGCCTCGAGCGAATTCCTTGCGGAAGCGCTCGAGGTCGAGCTTCTTGCGCGCTTCGTCCAGGCTCAACCGAGCGCTTGACCCGGCTGCCGCGACCGGTCTAATGCAGACGTCGTCCGATGGTCTCTTGGGGCGTCGCCAAACGGTAAGGCAGCGGGCTCTGACCCCGCCATTTGTAGGTTCGATTCCTACCGCCCCAGCCACCCTCACCGATGCCCGCCGCCACGTGACCGAGGAGATCCGTCCGACCAACTTCATCCGCCAGATCATCGACGAGGATCTCGCGGCGAAGAGGGTCTCGCAGGTGGTCACCCGGTTTCCGCCCGAGCCGAACGGCTACCTCCACATCGGTCACGCCAAGTCCATCTGCCTCAACTTCGGCATCGCTCGCGACTACGGAGGCCATTGCAACCTCCGGATGGACGACACCAATCCGGCCAAGGAGGAGCAGGAGTACGTCGAGTCGATCCAGGAGGACGTGCACTGGCTCGGCTTCGACTGGGGCAAGCACTCGTATCACGCCGCCGACTACTTCGATCAGCTCTACGAGTGGGCGGAGAAGCTGGTGCGCGAGGGCAAGGCCTTCGTCGACGATCAGAGCGCCGAGGAGGTGCGGCGGACGCGCGGCACGCTGACCACGCCCGGCACCCCGTCGCCGTTCCGAGGCCGCTCGCCCGAGGAGAACCTCGACCTCTTCCGGCGCATGCGCAAGGGCGAGTTCCCCGACGGCTCACGCACCCTGCGGGCGAAGATCGACATGGCCTCGCCCAATCTGAACCTGCGCGACCCGGTGATGTACCGGATCCGCCGCGAGCACCACGACCGCACCGGCGACAAGTGGTGCATCTACCCGACGTACGACTGGGCCCACGGGCAGTCCGATGCCATCGAGGGCATCACCCACTCGCTCTGCACGCTGGAGTTCGAGGCCCACCGCCCGCTCTACGATTGGTACCTGCAGCAGATCGGGGTTGCGCACAAGCCGCGGCAGATCGAGTTCGCGCGGTTGAACCTCACTTACACCGTGATGAGCAAGCGGCTGCTGGGGGCGCTGGTCGCGGAGGGACTCGTCTCGGGCTGGGACGACCCGCGCATGCCGACCATCGCCGGGCTGCGGCGGCGCGGGTACACCCCCGAATCCATCCGTCTCTTCTGCGACCGCATCGGGGTGGCCAAGGCCGACAGCACCGTCGAGATGGAGCTGCTCGAGAATACGCTGCGCGAGCTGCTGAACGTCTCGGTGCGGCGAGCGCTGTGCGTGCACCGGCCAGTCAAAGTGGTGGTGGAGAACTGGGACAAAGGCAGGGTGGAAGAGATCGACGCGCCCTTCCTGCCGGACGCGCCCGATGCCGGTTCACGCAAGCTCCCCTTCACCCGCGAGCTGTTCATCGAGCGCGACGACTTCTTGGAAGTGCCGCCCAAGGGGTGGAAGCGCCTGTCGCCCGGCAAGGAGGTGCGCCTCCGCCACGCCTACGTCTTGCGCTGCACCGGCGCGACGAAGGACCCGGTCACCGGCGAGGTGACCGAGCTGCGCGCCACCGTCGATCCCGAGACGCGGTCGGGCAATCCGAAGGACGGGCGCAAGGTGGGCGGAACCATCCATTGGGTCTCGGCTCCGCTCTCCAGACCAGCGACGCTGCGCCTCTACGACCGGCTTTTCAAAGTCCCGAACCCCGGCGCGGGCGAGGCGGACTTCCGCACCCAGCTGAACCCGCGCTCCCTGGAGGTGCTGGAAGGAGCGCGCATCGAGCCGGCGCTGGCGACGGCGATGGGGAAGGAGCGCTACCAATTCGAGCGCAAGGGGTACTACTTCGTCGATCCCAAGGACTCGAGGGACGGCGCGCCGGTTTTCAACTTGATCGTGCCGCTGCGCGACACTTGGGGAAAGTCCGGAAGCTGACCTGGCCTCAGGCGACGTTCCGCGCGGCCGGGCGAGCTGGCCGCTGCGCCGCTGCGCCGGGCGCCGCCCGGGTCGACTCGAAGAGCTTCGCGAACAGATAGGCGTTCGGCACGTTGCCCACGGCGAAGCTGGCGAACGCGAAGGTCTTCCCCCTCTGGCGGATCTTCATCTGCCCATCGTCGATGGTGACGTTCTCCACCTCCGAGAGCAGGCACCGCTTCCTGCCCCCGAAGAGCTTCCTGACCGAGACTTGCTCCCGATCGATCGACAGGCCTTTGCCGAATTGCACTTCCTCGCCGCGGTCGAAGGCGGCCCACAGGACCGGGAACCGGGCCGCCGTATGTCGTTCGATGACCCGCTCCGCCAGGATGTCCATGGCCCGCAGGCTGGCAGGAAGCTTGCGCTTCTTCCCGTTCGCGTCCTCGAAACTGATCTGGACGCTCTTGCCCAGCGCGGGGAACAGCTTGAGCAGCAGGAAGAGATCCAGTCCAACGGCGTGGACCCGGGTGGCGCGGTAGCGAAGCTGCGCGGCGTCCTCCCAGCGCAGGTTCCACAGCTCGCCGCGCATGCCCCACCTCTCCAGGCCGTCGGTCCGCAGCACCACGCGCACCTTGCTTTGCTGCGCGAAGACCAGGGCGCAGAGCGCGATCAGGACCGCGCCCGGCACGGCGGCGACCGCCGCGCCCGGATGCAACGGCTGGGAGTAGAGCGCGGCGAGCCACAGCGCGCCTGGACAGGCGAGGAGAATCACCGCCACGATTCGCCACCCCGCGTTCGCGCGGTGCTCCGCAACAACATCGCCTTCCGGCTTGAGGAGTTGGTCCATCCATTTTCGATACCCGGTCCGGGGCAGGCCTTTCCAGGCCCCGAAGGTGAGGAGCGCTCGCCCGTTGTGAGGGAACGGAGGCCGATGCGCACTCAGGGTTTGACGAACTTCAGCGCGAACCGATCCTGATCGTGGGTCTTGTTGACGGTCGAATCCGCGTGCCCGGCTTGGCGCTGTTGTCGATGATCGCGTAGGTGCCGCCGGGCTTGAGGGCGGCGAAGACGGCTTGGTTCATCCGGTTGCTGTCGTGCTTCTCGGCAATCACGTCGTGGTAGATAGCCACCGAGTAGACCGCGTCCAGGTCCGTGGCCTCCTGCGGGAGCGGAGTTTCCCACGGGCGAATGAAGTGGGTGGTGTTTTGCATCGCCGGGCGCGCCAGGCGGGCCTGCCAGGCCTTCGTCAGCCCCGGTCCGCTCCAGGTGGGGCTGTCCTGGGCGTAGACGGTCCCGTCGCGGCCCACCGCGCGCGCGAACAGCTCGGTCGAGTAGCCGCCACCCGCGCCCAGCTCGGCGACGTGCATGCCGGGCGAGACTCCGAAGAACTCGAGCATCTCGGCCGGCTTGCGGTGCGCGTCCATGGAGCGATCTCGATCCGTGCGGCTTTGCATGCTGCCCTTGCCGACGGCAGCGCCGAGGCCGCCGTCAGGGAGGCGGAAATGCTGGGCCGCGAGTATCGCGTTCAAGGCACGCCGGCCTGGCTGATCGCCCGACGATTGACGACCGGGCTCCTCCCGGCGGCTGAGTTCGAACGGCTTGCAAAGCAGGCCATGCGCGGGGCGGACAGATGACCGAAGCAACCGTAACCATCCAACGCCCTGTCGAGGACGTGTTCAGCTTCTACCGCGATTTCAGCAATCTGCCTGCGTTCCTGGGAGACGTGATGGCCATCGAGCCGATCGGTCCGGCCACCTCTCGATGGACGGTACAGGGGCCCTTGGGCATCCGGGTGAAGTGGACGGTGAAGATCACCGAGGAGCGCAAGAACGAGCTGATCCGCTTCGAAACGGTCACCGCTCCCGGGCTGAGAACACACTGGGAGATCCACTTCGCCCCCGGACCTCGAGCGGGCCAGACGCAAGTTCGCGAAGTGATGAACGTGCCTCTGGGGATGCTCGGACGCGCGGCGCTCGCGCTGATCGGCAAATTCCCGGAAGGAGAAGTGCCTTCGAACCTGCACAGGTTGAAAGAGGTCATGGAAGTCGGAAAGGTCACCGACACGAGCTATTCGGTGCCGGGCAAATTCACAACGTCAGGCTGAGCCCCGTCGACAGGCCGCAGAGCAGGTCTCCCCCGAACGTGTAGGCGCGCCCGCCGACGCGAAGCTGCAGCACCGGGGCGAGGGGAATGAGGAAGGCGGCCTCGAGGCTCGGTTCGATGCTGGAGCCGATGAGCAGCAGCGGGCGCAGCTCGAACGCAACCGTCCGCAGGCCGTCGCGCCAGAGAGCGTAGCGGTGGGGAAATCCGACCTCCAGGCCGTCCTGGACGCGGTCGACCAGGACGGAGCGCCGGTATCCGATGGCCAGACCGCCCTCGATGTGCTCGCGCGGCGTCGGCCGGATCAGCAGATGCGCCGAGAATGCCGAGACGGCCCTTGGCGCTCCGTCGTACTGGAAGTCGGTCGCGATGTGGCCGACGCCGAAGCTGAAGCGGGTGCTGACGAACCCGAAGGCGCCGTTCCCCAGCGGGGCGCCGTTGTCCGCTCCGCCCAGGAGATCCAGCGTGAACGTGGGGCAGCGGAAACGCTGCAGGACCAGCTGCGGCGCCGGACTGTCGACGGCGTAGACCACGACGGGCAGCGCGACGGCGGCGAGCACCGCGGCCAGGAGCCAGGCCTTTTCGTCGGTGGACTTGGACGCAACAGGCACCGAGGGAATACCGACGCCCGACCCGTCGATCGGAATCACGATTTCACCGGAGATACCGAACGGAGGGGATTCCACTCGCGGCACGCCGAAGCAGCTCTCGTAATAGCCGGCCTGGTGCGGAAGGGGCTCCTGGCGCGGGCGGGGCTGGTCCTCGTCGTCGGGCGGAGGAGGCGGCGGCGCGAGCTCCTGCGGCCAGACCGGAAGGGCCAGCGAGAAAACGACCGCAGCGGCAACGAGTCGTCTCATCCATCCACCGGCGCGGATGTGCGCACGCGATCCCAACCTGATTCCTGGAGCGCCGGTGTGACGATACGGCCACCGCCTTGCGACCGCATCAGCCGCGTAGATTCTTCTTGAAGAAATCCATGGTGCGCTGCCAGGCGAGGCCCGCGGCAGCCTTGTCGTAGCGCGGAGTGGTGTCGTTGTTGAAGCCGTGCTGCGTGCCGGGGTAGGTGAAGAGCTCGTATCGCACGTGGTTGGCCTTGAGCGCGGCCTCGAACGCCGGGATGCCGGCGTTGATGCGGTCGTCCTTCTCCGCGTAGTGGATGAGGAGCGGCGCCTTGATCTTCGCCACCTCCTCCGCCGGCGGTTGACTGCCGTAGAACGGCACCGCGGCGCGCAGCTCGGGGACGCGCGTGGCCAGCATGTTGGCGATCCCGCCGCCCCAGCAGAAGCCCACCACGCCGACCTTGCCGGTGCAGTCGGGACGCTTCTCGAGGTACGCGAGCGCGGCCACGAAGTCCTGGCGGGCCTTCTCCTGGTCCAGCTTGGCGAAGAGCTCGCGCGCTTTGTCCTCGTCCCCGGGATAACCTCCGAGCTTGGTCAGCGCGTCGGGGGCGAACGCGACGTATTGCTCCAAGGCGATGCGGCGGGCGATGTCCTCGATGTGCGGATTGAGCCCGCGGTTCTCGTGGACCACCAGGACGCCCGGCAAGCGTCCCGAACGCTTCGCCGGCAGCGCCAGGTAGCCACGCACCTTTCCAGTCCCCTTCGGCGAATCGTATTCCACCGAGCTGGTCGCCAGCCGCGGGTCGTCCTTGGCAACTTGCTGCGCCTCGGCGAAACGGGGGGTCAATGCGTCGAGGAGCATGGACGCCGTCACACCGCCCACGGCGAACCGTGCCACGCGCTCGAGGAACCCCCGGCGATCGATCAGCCCGTGCACGTACTGATCGAAGATCTTCAGGACCTCTGGGTGGAAATCCGACGCCTGCTTTCGTTCCATGTCCGCACCTCGGGCGCTTAGAGTCCCAGCCGTTGCCTCACGTACTTGGGCGCTGCGTTCCCGAAGGAAAGCATGGCGTCGTGCAGCGCGCGCAAGTCGGGGTACTTGCCGTGGTTCTTCTCCCAGGCCGCGCGGATGTCGTTCATCTCGGTATTGCCCACGTAGTACGTGGAGAGCTGTGTCGAGGTGAGCTGGGCGCGCTTCCACTTCCCCACGGCCTCGCCTTCCTCCTGGAAGGCGTCGTTCATCATCCGCGCGATCGCTTCCTGCTCGCTCATGCCCGCGGTGTGGATCTTCTGATCGATGATGGCGTTGAGGATCATCCGCAGGCGCATCTTCAGCTGTTGCATGCGGACTTCCGGTCCGCCGTATCCGGCGTCCGCCATCAGCTGCTCCGCGTACGTCGCCCAGCCCTCCACGAAGGTGCCGGAGAAGATGACCCCTCGCACCAGCGTTGGCGCCCGAAAGCGATTCGCGTGGGCCAGCTGGAGATAGTGGCCCGGCATCGCCTCGTGGATGGTCAAGTCCTGCAGCATGGAGTCGTTGTACTCGCGGAAGAACGACTCCACGCGCTGCGGAGGCCACTCCTCCGGCGTCGGGGAGATGTAGAAGAAGGTCTTCTTGTTCTTCTCCAGAGGTCCCGCCGGGCTGCAGGAAGCGACTGCCACGCCCCGCTGGAACTCGGGAGTAGCGACGACGTCCAGCGGCTCCTCGAGCACGGTGACGAAGCCCTTCTCCTTCACGAACGAGGTGGTCTCCGCCAGGTCCTTGGTCGCCTGCGAAAGGACGCTTTCGTTGGTCGGGTGCTTCCGCGCTGCGTCGTCGAGCACCGCCTTGATCGCGATGGCCTGGTCCATCGGCACCGGCTTGTCCGGGAACAGCTTCGGCCAGATCTGCACCGCGGTGTGGTACATCGCCGACCGCGTCGATTTCAGATCCGCTTCCGCCCGGCGGAGGATCTCCTCTTTGGAGAGGTCGGAATCGAGCGCGAAGCGCAGCTTCTTGCGGAACTTGTCGTCGCCGAGCCGGAAGTCTCCGTTGGAGCGCGGAAGCTCCTTCTCCAGCCACTGCTGGTAGTCCGCGAGCGAAGCCAGCGCCGTCGACTGCGCCGCCCGGAATTCCTTTTCTAGATCCGGCGCCTGCTTCAGCAGCGCTTCCAGCTGCTCCTTGACCAGCTTGATGGTCCCCTTGTTTTGCTGGATGGCGGTCTCGGTGTGCACCTTCGGCGGATTCTTCAGATTCGCCTTCGCCGCGGCGACAACCGCCGGGACGCCGTTCAGCCGGCCGATGACGGAGCGCAGCCGCTGCTCGGGCGGCGCGAACTCGCGTGCGATCAGCGCGTAGATCGCGCCGCCCACGTTGTACTGCAGCGGGTTCCATTGCCAGCCGCGCAGGGTCTGCAGCTCGTAGACCTGGGACTCGAGCCGGTTCTTCAGGATGCGGTAGTCGACCGAGTCCTCGGGGGACAGCTTCCTCGGATCGATGCCCGCCAGCTGCGCCAGTCCGCCCTTCGCGGCGGCCAGATCGCGCCTTACACCCTGCGCGCTGTAGTCGTTGAGCCGCGCGTCGTTGCGGTGCTCGCCGAGCCGGGTCGCCGTCTCCGGGTCCCGGTCGAGGAGCTCCTGGACGTACTTCTGCGCGAACGCCTCGAAGCGGGCGTCGTCGGTTGGGGGAGCGGCAGCCAGCAGGAGGGCGCAGACGAGCAGGTTCATGCGGCGCACTCTAGCCGCAGCGGCGACCGGGGTCTCGCGCCAATTTCCTCAGAACGCCTCAGACAGTCGGCACCGTGCCTCCGTCGATGACGTACTCGCTCCCATGGATCGAGGCAGCTCGCTCCGAAGCGAGGAAAGCGACGAGCTCGGCGACCTCCTCGGGGCGGCTGGGGCGGCCCACTGGGATCCCCCCGAGCGAGTCCATCAGGCCCTGCCGGGCGGCGTCTTCATCCAGGCCACCTTGAGCGGCCAGGCGGAGGATCAGACCGTGTGCGGCAGTCGTTTCGGTGAAGCCGGGCGCGACGGTGTTCACGCGCACTCCCTTCGGTCCCACCTCCTTCGACAGCCCTTTGCTGTAGGTCGTCAGCGCGGCCTTGGCGGCCGCGTAGGCGAGCGTCGCCTCGAACAGAGGCAAGCGCCGCTGGATGGACGAGACGTGGATGATCACGCCCGATCGCCGTTCGAGCATTCCGGGAAGCAGAGCACGATCGAGACGGACCGCAGCCAAGAGGTTCCCATCGAGCGCTTTAGCCCAATCGTCGTCGCTGAGGGCGGCAAAGCCGCCGCTGGGCGCGGAGGAGCCGCCGACGTTGTGGACGATGACGTCGACGCCGCCGAACTTCTCGAGAACGGTGCGGACGACCTTCTCGATACCGGCCGCCAGACTCACGTCGGCCCGGATGAACAGGTCGGGAGACTGGCCTTCCGGCAGCTCGCTTCGAGCAGTCGTCGCGACCTTCGCCCCGCCGGCGGCCAGGCGCCGGACGAGGGCTTCACCGATGCCCTTGGTACCGCCGGTCACGAGCGCGCGCTTGCGGAGGAACTCGGTCGGATCGATCGCGAATCGCCAGGCGCCCGGCATCAGCCGATCTCCAGGCGCGCGATCTTCTCGCGGTCGAGCGTGAATGCGTAGCGGAGTTTCACCGGGCTTCCGGGGAACTGCCCGGCGACCAGGACGGTGACGAGCAGCTTGCCGCCCGTTCTGGCGGCATCGGTGACCTCGACCGTGAAGCGATACTTCCTGATCGTTTCCTCCATCCATTCCCGGATCGCCTCGAGGCCATGCCCCTCGCGGCCCTCGTCCTTGACGACCGCCCCCTCGGCAAAGGGAGCGAGCATCGCGTCGACGTCGTAACGCTTGGTCGCGGCGAAGTAGGCAGAGACGGGACCAGGCAGTCTGGCGGACATGTCGGCTCCCTTCTGGCCGTCACTGCCGGCTGGTCGAAGCCCTTCTCCAGGTCCGCAGAGGCAACGTAGACTTACCCGATGTCAAGAACGCACGGAAAAGTAAGGTACCAACCCAAAAGTAAGCTCGCCTACCCGACGGCCGCCTCGGCCGCCGCCCATGTCGAGCAGACGCTGAAGTTCTTGGAGGGCCGCTGGAAGCTGGTGATCCTCTTTCATCTGTTCGGCGGCAAGGTGCTGCGCTTCTCCCAGCTGGAACGGGCGATCGCGGGCATCTCGCAGAAGATGCTGATCCAGCAGCTCCGCCAGATGGAGCGCGACGGGATCGTCCGCCGCATCGTGCACCACCAGGTGCCGCCCAAGGTCGAGTATGCCTTGACCGACTGGGGCCAGGCGCTTTGCCCGGCGCTGGACGCGCTGCTGAAGTGGGCGGCGCAGCACGAGGCGATGACGTCCAGAGCGGCGGAGCCCGCATCCTGACCTGAAGAAAGCGACGGAATTGGTGCCCAGGGGCGGAATCGAACCACCGGCACGGGGATTTTCAGTCCCCACTTCCGTCGCCTGCGATGCCGCGCGTTCTCGTCGCGCTACGGCTCAAGCAGGTCGGTTCCCGCGCGCAGTCGCTCCAGGTACGCGCGGTAGCCGTAAGTGCGGTCTCGCCGACGGCCAGTCGTCTCCTTCAATATGCCGAGGCGCTCGAGGACGCTTACCGCCTTCGCTGCGGTCGGCTTGCTGGTCTTGAGCAGTTTCACGATCGCGGGGATCGTCACCATCGGGTGGCGGGGCAACAGCTCGAGCAGCCTCGCGGCGGTCACGGAGCTGTTTCGAGCGCCTAGGACGCGCGCGCGGTCCTTGTTCACCAGGACGAACAAATCGCGTGCGGTCGTCGCGGCTTCGTCGGCGATTGTGGAAACGCCTTCGAGGAAAAAGGCGACCCACGCCTCCCATGCTCCTTCGACCCGGACGGCGTTGAGCAGCCGGTAGTACTCAGCGCGATGCTGCTTGAAGTAGAGGCTGAGATACAGGAGCGGCTGGGACAGCAGCTTCCACTGCTCCAGCAGCAGCGTGATCAGCAGTCGGCCGATGCGGCCGTTCCCGTCGAGATAAGGGTGGATGGTCTCGAACTGCACGTGCACCAGCGCTGTGCGGACGAGTGGCGGCAGGTCGTCTTCTCGATGGATGTACTTCTCGAGATCGCTGAGCAGCCGGCCGAGTTCGTGCGGTGGCGGCGGCACGAAAGCGGCGTTGCCGGGCCGTGTGCCGCCGATCCAATTCTGGCTGCGTCGGATCTCCCCGGGTTGCCTGTTCGCGCCGCGGCCGCCCTTCATCAGCCTCCGGTGGGCCTCGTTCAGGAGTCGCATCGAGAGCGGCAGCCCCTTCGGGCTCTGCAGTTGGCGGCGCGCGTAGGCAAGAGCGTCTATGTAGTTGCAGACTTCCTGCACGTCCTCCGTCGGCGCCGTCGAAGCGGCCCCCTCGGCGCTTGCCTCGAACGCGAGCAGGTCCACAAGCGTCGCCTGTGTTCCCTCGATCTGCGACGATACGACCGCCTCTTTGCGAACGAAGGCGTACATGAACCATTCGATCGACGGCACCATCCCGCCGGACAGGCCGAGCCTGCCGAGCTTCTGCTCGGCGGACTGTAGAAGACCACGCGTACCCGCATCCAAGGAGAGGGGCGGACTCGTCGGGGGCAGCGGATCAGGGATGAATGCGGAGACGGTTTCGCCGGCGACCGCGGTCCGTTCGTACCGCCCGGCCTCTCTCCGCATGGGGACGCCTCCGGCAAGGATCCTTTACTAACGAGCCGGCAAAGTAAAGGAACCGTTACTTCGGGCTCTGGCCAACTCTGCGGAAATGGTGCCCAGGGGCGGAAATCGAACCACCGACACGGGGGATTTTCAGTCTCTTGCCGAAGCACGGTCCTGCACGGTCGGCCCGCCTCGCCGGTGTTACTTGCCAATCCCACCAGGGAGCTGCCGGTGGCTCTCGAAGACGACGAGCACGACGATACCGTCCGGGGAAAGTTGATAGACGATGCGGTAGCGCCGGACAACGACTTCGCGAACATCGTCGCGTCCCAGTTCGGGAACCCGGCGCCCAACCCGAGGCATCCGAGCCGCTGCACGCGCCCGCTTGCGGAGCATCGCAACCCATCTGCGCGCTGCGTCGGGATTGTCTCGGGCGATGAATCGCGCGATTTCGAGGAGGTCGCTCTGGGCTCTCAGCGTCCAGCGAAGCCTGCTCATCGCTTGCGCTTGCCGAACTCACGTTCCACCACCTCGTCCAGATCCCGGTCGGAGACGACGCGTCCCGCCCCGGCATCGGCGAGCCCTTCGCGGACGGCCGCGCGGAAACGTTCGCGGTAAGTGAGGCGGTCGAACTCCTCCGGTGAGAGCAGCACCGCGGCGGGCCTGCCGTTCTGGGTGATGATCATCGGGCGCCCGCGCGCTCGGAGCGAGCGCACGACCTCCGAGGCATGCGCCTTGAAGCTGGCGATTGGGAGGATGTCTTCCGAAACGTGGATGGGCTTCATGGTGACCACCTATATGGTCAGAATATAGACCCGTGGAGAGGTCCGTGCAACGAGCGGGGATCGCCTCACCGCCCGCGGCGGCGCGGCCTCCGATCCAGTTCGATCCCGAAAATTCCCTCCAGGGAGCCCGTGTCGAGAGCCTCCTTCGCCGGCGGTGCGCGGCGGAGCGCGCTCTTTGCGACCAGCTCGTCGAGGGCCACGCTGCGCAGCGTGAAGAACAGCTCGGGCTTCTCGTCGAGCCGCGCGCCGACTCCGTAGAGCACTGCAGCGATGTGCTTGCAGAGCAAGGCGAAGTCGGGGCACGAGCAGGTGAAGTCGATCTCCTTCGGCGACGGAAAGAGCCCCGCGCGCCGGTCGACCAGCGCCTCCAGCACCGTCTCGGGCAGCCTTCCCTGAAGGAGGCCGACCACCGAGTCGATGTGCCCGGCACAGCGCTTGATCACCGCTCCCCAGCGCTTGCGGGCGAGCTTGTCGATCCGCACCGACACCTCGTAGAGCGAGCTTCCGGCCACCAGCGCGTCGATCTGCCCGGCACCGAGCCGCAAATCGACCACCGCCCCGCTGCGCAGATACGTGCGCCCACGGGGAAGCCGGTTGCTGAAGTCCATGTATGACTCGAGGTTCTTGCACCACTCCTTGCCCCAGAACGAGCTGGCGATGCGCTGCCCCTCCAGCCTCACTGGCTCGAGCACGCGGCCGCGCTTCTCCAGCTTCCTTGCCTGCAAGATGGCCTTGGCGCGGCGCTCTCCGACCGAGACGTACCTGGGGAATCCGCCGTAGCCGTCGAAATCGTAATGAGCCATCACCCTTCCTGCTCAGGCCGCCTCATCGAGCGCGCGGTCGAGATCGATGGAAACCGTTCGCAATAGATCAGCGTCGCTCATCTCCGTCAAATGCGCCTCGGCGCCGCCTTCGAGCAGCTCGCCCGCCAAGGCCCGTTTCTCCGCCAGCATGGCGTCGATCTTCTCCTCCACCGTGCCGCGGCAGACGAACTTATGCACCAGCACGTTCCGCTTCTGGCCGATGCGGAAGGCGCGATCGGTGGCCTGCTCTTCGACGGCAGGGTTCCACCAGCGGTCGAAGTGGACGACGTGCGAGGCGGCGGTGAGATTGAGGCCCGTGCCGCCCGCCTTGAGCGAAAGCACGAAGAAGGGCGCCTCGCCGGTCTGGAAGCTCTCGACCAGCGCTGCCCGCTCGCGCACCTTGGTCTCGCCGTGCAGAACGAGGCCGGGCGCGCCGAAGACCTGCTTGAGAAACGCCGCCAGCGGCTCGGCCAGCTCGCGGAACTGCGTGAAGACCAGCACCTTCTCCTGACGCGCCGCGATCTCCTCGCAGAGCGCTGAGAGCCGCCCGAACTTGCCGCTCGCTTCGGAGACATAGTCTCCGTCGCGCAGCCACTGCGACGGATGGTTGCAGATCTGTTTGAGCCGAATCAAGGAGGCCAGCACCAGCCCGCGCCGCTTCATCCCGTCGGCATCCTTGAGCGACTGCGTCAGCTCCTCGACGGTCTCCTGGTAGAGAGCCGCCTGCTTCTTGGTCAGGCCGCAGAAGGCGGTCATCTCCGTCTTGTCGGGCAGATCGCGGATGACGTTCTTGTCGGTCTTGAGCCGGCGCAGGAGATACGGCCGCGTCAACTCGCGTAGCGGGCCATATCCTCGATTCTCCAGTTTCTTGACGAACCTCCCGAATGCCTGGGCCGACCCGAGCAAGCCGGGGTTGAGGAAGTCGAAGATCGACCACAGATCGAGAGGCCGGTTCTCGACCGGAGTGCCGGTCAGCGCGATCCGCACGCGCGCCTTCAGCTCCTTGACGGCGCGGGTCTGGCGCGCGCCGGGATTCTTGATGGCCTGCGCCTCATCGAGGATGGCGACGTCCCAGTCGGCGGATACGAGCGCAGGCTTGCGCAGCAGCATGCCGTACGTCGTGATGATCAGATCTGCATCTTCCGCCTGTTCCTCATGCGCCGATGGATGCTCCACCCGCATGCGCAGCGTCGGCGCAAACCGCGCGATCTCCGCGCTCCAGTTTCCCAGCAGCGACGCCGGCGCGACCAGCAAGCTTGGGCCCGGGGCCTGCCCCGCTTTCTTGCGCGCCAAGAGGAACGCAAGGACCTGCAATGTCTTGCCGAGACCCATGTCGTCCGCCAGGCACGTCCCGAGGCCCAGTCCGGCGGCGAACGAGAGCCATCGCACGCCGACTTCCTGGTACGGCCGCAGCTCGGCGCGCAGCTCGGAGCCGGGAAGGAGCTTTCCCAATGCGTCCGGGCTGCGCAGGCCGGCGAGGGCCTGTGCGAGCCAAGGGCCGGCGCTGACGCGCGACCAGCCGGCCACGTCCGGTTCCAGAGGCGAGGCTGCTTCGCCCTCGGCCCCAGCCAGGAACCGCATCGCCTCGAGGAGAGAGAGCCCACCGCCGCGAGCTGCGCGCTGCGCCTCCTTCCAGTGCGCGAGGACCTGCTCGAGCTTGTCCCGATCGATCTCCACCCAGCGTCCGCGAACCAGCGCGAGCCCATGGTCCTGCGCCGCGAGCGCCCTCCATTCCTTCTCGCTCAAGGGCTCGCCGTCGAGGGCGAGTCGGACATCGAAGTCGACCAGCGCATCGAGCCCCAGCCCGGCCGGCTTGCGCCCGCCCAGCTTCACTTCGACGCCCACGCGAGAGCGCTTCTTCCACCAGTCAGGAACGCGGACGACGATACCCGCTGCCTCGAAGGCGGGCACTTCGCGCAGGAACCGGAGCGCCTCGGCGGGTGTCCAGGCCAGGGTGCGGAACAACTTCCCGTTGTCGACCAACTCCTTGGCCAGCGCGCTCTCCTCCGAAGCGCGCTGCACGGGCAGCAGGAGGGAGAGGAGGGCGCTCTTGTCGGAGGCGAAGTCGCGCACGGCCTGGCCGAGCGGCCGGTGCTGCGGCTGGGCCCTGCTCGACAAGCGCGTCGTATAGGTGGCGAGGAACGCGAAGGGCCTTTCCTCGTCGGCCTTGTTCTCGGCCAGATGGAAGCAGACGCGACCGACCACGTTCCAGGCGGCGTGACGGTCCTTGAACCACTGCTCGAGCGAGGTGTCTCGCAGCTCGCTGCGCAGGGCGGCGTCCAGATCGCTCCAGAGAGCTTCAAGGGTCGCGGGGCGCAGGTATTCGCCACCGCACATTGGCGGTACCCGCGAGACCAGCCGAGCCAACTCGTCGGGTGGTGCTTGGATGCTGGCGCCCTCGGGAGCCGCGCACGCGCGGGCCAGAAAGAGGGCGCCCACGTCGCGGAAGAAGGCCACGCTCGGCGGCAACGTCTCGCCGGGATGGCGCGCCGCAAGTTGGAGGATGGCGAAGCCAGGCCCGTGGGCGAGGTCGGAAGTGAGCTCGCGCGCCAGCGCGGCCGGCGCGCAGCCTTCGAGTGAAGGCTTCGCGTCGAGGTGCACTGCGCCCGAGGGCGAGATCGCGAGCGCGAGCGGGATCAGGTCTTCGGCCACCGGGCTCGCTTATCATCGCCTCCTGACATGAAGGAACTGGTCGTCATCTCTCCGCTGAGCGATTGGACCTGCCGCGAGTGCCAGGGGAGCGGGGACCTGCTCGTGATGGAGGGGCCAGGACCGCTCTGCCTCGCCTGCGCGGAGTTGGACCATCTCGTGTTCCTCGGTCGCGGCGACGCCGCGCTCACGCGCCGGGCCAAGGCGGCGAGCAAGCTTTGGGCGGTGGTGATCCGCTTCAGCCGATCGCGCAAGCGATACGAGCGGCAGGGCCTTCTGGTCGAGGAGCATGCGCTCAAGAAAGCGGAGGCGGAATGCTTGGGGGACGCCGAAGTGCGGGCGAGGCGCAAGGCGCGCAATGCTGAACGTCGGGCCGACCAGGACGAGGCGCTGGCGCGGTCGATGGCGGACGGCATCCGGAGGCTCTTTCCGCATTGCCCGCCGGAAGAGGCGGAGGCCATCGCGCGGCATGCGACGCTGCGGAGAAGCGGCCGGGTCGGAAGGACTGCGGCGGCGAAGGAGATGGAAGAGCGACCCTTGGTCCTCGCGGTCGTTGCCGCCGTCCGTCATGGGTATACGCGATATGACGATCTGTTGATGAGCGGAATGGAGCGGAGCGAAGCGCGTGCCGCCGTGCGGGGCGAGGTGGATCGAATCCTGGCCGACTGGCGCGGCGGAGACTGAATCAACCGCGCAAGCTACCGAGTCGTCGCGCCGAATCGGGGATTCCCCGTCCCCGTAGCGCGGTCATCATCATCGAGTAGGATCGCGAGCGACGATCCGCGGCGACCGCGCAGACCGTGCTTCGAGAAGCACGCCCGGAGCACGGTCGTTGACAAGTACGTCGATGACGCGTGGGCCGCCTCCCCCAGGTCTCGGTCCCGATGCTTTGTGGCCGCCGTCCGCAAAGGGTGGTCCGACCGGACGAGCGCGACGCTGGTCGTCTCCGTGAGCACGGAGACGGCCTTCTGGGAGAAGACGATGCGACTGCTCTGGATTTGTGCGGTTTCGAGCGTGGCCTGCGCCACCACGACCCAGGCCAGGCCGCCGTTGAGCGCCGATCAAGTCGAACGGCTCGACCGGCAGGTCAAGGACCGCGTCGTGCGCGTCGAGCTGGCGTCGAATGCCGTCGCTCCCGCAGCGCTGGAGCTCCGGCGGATCGAGTTCGCGCCCGAGTTCCTCCGCGGCACCGCGGCGGACGGGCCGCGCGCCGTTCCGCTGCAGGAGGTCGCTTCGCTGAAGTGGCGGACCCGGGAAGTGGGCGCTGTCCTCGGGTTGCTCGCCGGCCCGCCCGCGGGCGCCCTCGTCGGGGCCGGTATCGGCGCCCTGCTCCCGCACTCCTGCGGGCCGGGATGCAACGACAGCGAGACGCAAGCATTGAACATGATCGGCGGTGTCGTCCTCGGAGGCCTGGCCGGGCTCGTCCTTGGCCCCGTCGTTGGCGCGCTCGTCAGGGGCGAGAGCCGAATCGACTTCGCACCCCGATCCCAGGACTTGCCATCCAGCCCGTCGGCACCCGCCGCGCCGAATCCAAACTTGAACGAGTGACTGGGCGATGCGGATCCGCGGCTGCGCCGCGTCTTCTCCGATCTGCCCGCGCAGCGCGTCGATCTGTGGCTGGTCGTGCACCCGGACGTCCAGCGCATCGGGCGCATCCGCGCGCTCATCGCGGCGCTGGAAGCGCGCTGCAAGGAAGCTGCCGCGGCGCTGCGGGGATGATCACCGCTTGGATCGGAGCTCCCAGGGCGGCGGCGTCATGCGCTCCTGCAGATGCTCCACGAAGGTCTTCACCTTGGGAGACAAGTTCCGGCTGCTCGGATACACCACCTGGACCCGCGTGGGCGGAGCGCTCCAGTCGGCAAGAACGCGCTCCAATCGGCGAGCCCGCAAATCCTCCGCGCAGTCGAACTCGGGAAGAAGGGCGATGCCCAGTCCGGCGGTCGCCACCGCATGAAGGACGTCCATGTCGGTGACCATGAAGCGCGCGGACACGGCGACTTGCACGGACGTGCCGGCTCGTTCGAGGCGCACCCCGGCGCCCCCATCGATGCCTGCGCCAAAGAGCAGGCAGTCGTGCTTCTTCAAGTCCTCGTGTGATCGCGGACGTCCACGTTTCTTGAGATATGCGGGCGTCGCGACGAGGAACCAGCCCACGGAGCCGAGGCTCCTCGCGATCAGGGTCGAGTCCGCGAGCGTTCCAACCCGGATGCCCAGGTCGAAGCGTTCCTCGACGAGGTCCACTTCACGCGCGGTGCAGAACAGATCGAGGCGGACTTCCGGGTAGCGCTCGAGGTAGTCGGCGACGATCGGGCCGAGGAAGGCGACGTTGACGGGGGCAGTCACGCGCAGGAGTCCACGAGGACGCTCTTGCAATCGGCTCACGGCGCGCTCGGCGTCTTCGATCTCGCCCACGATCCGCGCGCAGTACTCGTAGTAGGTGCGGCCGGCGTCGGTGAGGCTCAACTGGCGGGTCGTGCGCTGCAGGAGGCGCGACTTCAGCCGTTCCTCCAGGTCGGACACCTTCCTGCTGACGGTCGACTTCGGCATCCCGAGCTTCGCCGCCGCCCCCGTGAAGCTGCCTGCCTGCACGACTCGGGCAAAGACGAGCAGTTCGTTCAGATCCATGGGTTGCGAATTATTCCATGGGTGGAACAGTCAATCCAAATCAGACATCTGCTCCTATCAGCGGAACGATGCATCCATGGAGTCATGCTGGCCCGTCAGATTGAGCGACCTGTCCGCGAGATCGTGTATCGCACCCACGGACGCACGCATGGCCCCATCACCCGGCTGGTGAGCCCCTCCGACTTGGGCGAGCTCATCAAGCCCTTCGTCTTCCTCGATCACTTCGACTTCGACGGCGGCCGGACTCCGCCAGCACCGATGGAGCTCGGCTGGCACCCACACTCGGGCATCGCCACGGTGACCGTGATGTTCGACGGGTCGGTCCGCTACGCGGAGACGACCGGACGGGACGGCGTGCTGCCGGCCGGAAGCGTCGAGTGGATGCGAGCCGGGAACGGCGTCTGGCACACCGGCGCTCCCGAGCCGGGTCGCGTGAAGGGATTCCAGCTCTGGGTCGCGCTGCCGCCCGAGCTGGAAAACGCGGCCAACGCCAGTCACTACGTGATGCCCGAACAGGTGCCCGTCGAGGATCCCGTGCGGGTGATCCTGGGCGCGTACCGCCAGGCGAAGAGCCCGATCGCGGCGCCTCCGATGACCTACCTCGCCGTGAGCTTGAAGGCCGGCGAGCGTTGGTCGTACCAGCCTCCCCAAGGGCACACGGTGGGCTGGGTCGCCGTGCTCGACGGGGTGCTCCGGGCGTCTCCGCCCATTTCCAGCGGAGAGATCGCGATCTTCGAGCCCTCCGACGAGTCGATCGACTTCGTCGCCGAACGAAACACGAGGTTCGTACTCGGTTCGGCGGCCAAGCATCCGCATGATCTCGCCCTCGGCAACTACTCGGTGCACACGAGCGCCGAGGCGCTGCGCCAGGGCGAGGCAGAGATCCGTCGCATCGGCCAGAAGCTCCGCGCCGAGGGAATCCTGAGGCGCCGATGACAATGGCAAAGAGCATCATCACCGTCATCGGCGGAACGGGTCTGCAGGGCGGCGGCGTGGTGGAGGCGTTGCTCGCCCGGGGCGAGTTCAGAGTACGGGTGACGAGCCGGAATCCGGCGAGCGCGGCCGCGCGAGCGCTCGCCGCGCGAGATGTCGAGGTCGTCTACGGGGATTTGCTCGCCCCGAGCAGTCTCGTCGCTGCATTCGACGGCGCATACGGCGCATTCGTGGTCACCAATTTCTGGGAACCTGGTCAGGGCGAGCGAGAGGCCGAGCTCGGCGCGGCGGCCGTACGGTCCGCACGGGCGGCCGGGGTCGAGCACCTGATCTGGTCCACGCTGCCCGATGTCGAGAAGCTGAGCGGCGGGCGCCTCAAAGTGCTGCACTTCACCGGCAAAGCGCAGGTCGACGCCGCGGTTCGAAGCGCCGGTTTCGCCCGACACACGTTCGTGGAAGCACCCTTCTACTTTCAAAACTTCCTCACCTCGCTGGCACCACAATCGCTCCCGAACGGCGGCCGCGGCTGGGTGGTTCCCATGGATCCAACCAAACGCGTCATCCACGCGGGGGACGTCAACGAGGTCGGGAAGACCGCCGCCGCCGCCTTCAGCGCGCGCGGCAGATTGCCGGACGGCAGCGTCTTGGCCGTCGCGGGCGGCGTCTACTCCTGGAACGATTTCGTCGGCACGCTCAAGGCACTCGGGCACGACGTGGAAGTCGTGCAGGTCCCGGCCGAGACTTATGACGGCCTCTTTCCCGGCGCACACGAGATCCGGGAGATGTTCCAGTACTTCGAGGAGCACACGTACTTTGGCCCGCGGCACGAAGCCCATATCGCTGCGGCCAGGGCGCTCGTGCCGGGCGGCTTCACTACGTTCGCCGATTGGGCGCGCACCCACATGAAGCCGATTGCTGGTGCTTCCGTCCGCGATCGATGATCAACGATCAACTGCATGGCCAACCTCGCTCGCGCGTACGTCGCGTCGGGCCAGAAGAGCGAAGCGGTCAAGCTGCTGGGCGATCTGAAGAATCGCTCGACGCCTGGCGATCCGAATGCATCGGAAATTGCCGTGATCTATGCAGCCCTCGGGGAAACCGATCCGGCGTACGAGCGCCTCGAAGCGCGAGTCCGAGCGCAAGGGATCGAAGCCCGGCCGGAGCAAGACGCTCGCAAAGCACTCCGGAGAGCGGAGGATGTACATGAGCGAGGGGGATATCCCCCGGGCGCGCCATGTACGAGCTGTACAGAGTCGGCCCGGGCGATACCCCTACCCGACTTGTACAGAACCGGGTCGGGAAAGGCCCGGAGCGGACATGTACGAGCTGTACAGAGGCGGCCCGGGCGATACCCCTACCCGACCCGTACACGCTTCGTACGCCTTTTCGAGCCATTGCATGGCTTGATCCAGGTCCCCCAATTGTGCGCGAGAGGAAAATTGGGGTCCATCTCGATCGTCTTGAGAGGGAAGGACAGATAAGGGCAGTTCCGTCGCCTTCCTCCCGCCTCGCCGGTCCGACTTCTCACCCTTCCAGAGCGCCGCCGGGGCCTGCAGCCCCCGCCGCGCAGGGGAACGTTTCCGCGGTGGCGCGCGCGCTCGGCAAGGACCGGGTCCAGATCCAGCGCTGGTAGAGGCGACTGGAGATGGACCCGCGTGCCTTTCGCCGCTGATTGCGCCCGCTCTGCGGACCGTCAGAAATTCAGGCAATGCGCAGTACATGAAGGTCTTGTAGATCTTGTCGGCATAGACCCGCAGGACCGTGCCGCCTGTGTATTGTGCAGACGGCTGACGCCGGTTCAGCGCATCGCCCGTGCTGTTCGTTGTGCTGCGAGAATCTGCGGAAAATCGGCAGGGTCAATGTTCCCATAGGGTGCTGTTCAAGAAGAAACCGGACGAATTCCGGTGGGCGCTGCGCTACGCCTGCCGGCGCCAAGGGCTGCCGCACCTTACCCCGAACGACCTGCGGCGCACGTACGGCACCTGGCTGCGCGCCTCGGGCGCGCGGCTCGAGAACATCGCACCGACAATGGGCCATGTCGATACCCGCATGCTGCAGCGGATTTACGACGGCACGACCGCGGACCAGCTGGGCGCCCTCCTCGCCGCGGACTTGGACACAGTTTGGCCAGATGCAACGAGACAGAATGATGCCAGTGAGACAAGTGGGACGCCCGATCCGCAGAATCCCTCCGAAAAAGTGCCCAGGGGCGGAATCGAACCACCGACACGGGGATTTTCAGTCCCTTTAAGCCCGTCGAGAAGACTGTAGCTTCCCTCTGGGGACGTCCGTCAACCACGCTCCAAGGTCCGTCAAGGCGGGTACGCCGAAGCACGGTCATGCACGGTTCCTCCGCCAACTCGACGGCAGCAGGCGATACGCTTACGATGGAATCACGATGGATGCCCCTGAGCGGGCCAACGACTGGGAGGCAACGGCGGAGACGCTGGTCGCTCTGGGCGCTCCGTTGAGCGGCTGGAGACCGAACCGGCGCCTCGCTCCGGAGACAGCTCTTGCCTTAGCGCTCCGATTCGCCAGCACAGATGCTTCGCTCCTGCGCTCGCTCCCTATCGTGTTGGCTCGCACGTGGCGAGAACTCGATTGGACCAAGCTGGAAAACGGCGCGCGGGCTCAGGACTCGCTGGCTCTCCTCGGAATGCTGACGGAACTGACGGCATCGCTCGCCGGGCTCAAGGAGCTCGGCGAGAAGGCGCGACGGTGGTGGCGCCCGCCGCGCGAAACGCGTCACCTCTTCCGCCCCAGAAACGACTTCGACAGGGAACTCGCCGAGCACCGGACGCCCCCAGTGGCGAGGAAGTGGGGGTTCCTCATGAACATGGGGGAGGATTCTTTCCGGGCCCTCTACGAGCGGCATGCCGGCAAAGCTTGAAGCCTCGGCACTCTTCGAGTTTCTCGGACGCGTCGATCGCGAGCTGGCCGCTCCCTCCATCATCTTCCTGATCGGCGGAAGCGCGGTTTCGATCATCGACCCTGCGCACTCGACCAGCGATGTCGATCTTCTCTCGCCCGGCTCGGTAGAGTTCGACGCGGCAGTTGCGCGACTCGGTGCTCGCGGCGAGCCCGTGCTGCCCATCCAGGTCGTCGGCATCGCGGAGGGGCCCGAGGGTCTCGAGGAAAGAGCTCAGAAGATTGCCCTCGAAGGAGCCACGCAACTCACGGTGCTTGTTCCCGAGCGACACGACCTGGCGATCATGAAGCTCGCGCGCGGGTACGAGCACGATCTGCAAGCGCTCGAAGATATCCACCGCCTGCACCCCTTCGAAGTGGAGACTCTCGTCGCTCGTTACGAGGCGACCGAGGTCGTTGGACCACGCCGGCGGTTCGCTCTGGCGCTGCTGGATCTCATCGCGCGCCTTTTCGGCGACGACGAAGCAAACAAGCGTCGCCCTCTCCTCGACAAGCTTGCTTGGTAGTCCTGAACGGGCGAAGAGATGCGCACCTTTCCTCTGGAAGCTGCGCAGCGTGAAGAACAGCTCGGGCTTCTTTCGAGCCGGGCGCCCACTCCATGGAGCACCGCGGGCCAACTTCTCTATCGGCACTGATGCCTCGTAGAGCGAGCCGCCGGCGTCCAGGCCAGGAAGCGGAACACCCGCCCGATGTCGCTCAGCTCGCTCGACTATCTCGAGGCAGACGTGTTCGTGACTGAAGACCGGACGGTGGACAATTCGAGAGCACCCCGGGGGCTGTCCCGTCGCGGAGCTTCGTGGCGCCGCGCCATCGCGCGGTACCGAAACCCGTGACGGGTCTAGCCTACCGCCCGGATCGCGGGCGCCGCCGGGACCAGCCGCGACCGCGCATTCCTCTCGAGGTGCGACTCATGCCACGCCAGGTTCATTACCTGGTGCAGCGGCACCCAGGCATCGGCGCCGTCCGCGCGTGCAACCCGCAAGCAGAGCGACGGATTGGGCACGTAGTGGCCGCGCGCTTCGCGGATCCAAAGCTGCCGGTTGGGCGCGTATGCGCTGCCCGGCTCGTTGCGGGCGAGCAATCCGTTGACGTAGAGGCGCCGCTTTCGCGCCGGCTTGATGACCACCTCGGGAAAGACCGCGAACGGCTTGCGAAGGAAGAAATCGCTCGTCACTCCCTCGCGGCGGCCGGCGCGGGACTGATAAAGCTCGTCGAAGCGGGCGAGGAACGTGGAGAAGAAGAAGAACTCGCCCATCTCCCGGCCGATCTGGAGCAGGCGCCCCGACGCCTCAACGTCGAAGGAGGCAGGGGCGACCAGGTCGAAAACGGTCCCGAAGACGGTGGTGGCATATGTGGAGTCGCGATAGGCCCGGCGCAGCGCCCAGTGCAGCGCGGCGCGGCCGGCGTGGTCGCGCGCCTCGAGGCTCGCGCCGCGCCCGAGCAGCGCCTCGACCAGCGGCACGTTGCCGGCGAAGGCGGCGAGCATCA
>Ga0209283_10000016_pt1 | contig 75771 bp, 73 predicted proteins | sample CZO8metaG_2_FD_188354 | JGI IMG/M metagenome (GOLD analysis project Ga0209283, IMG submission 188354) | Vadose zone soil microbial communities from the Eel River Critical Zone Observatory, Northern California, USA - CZOApr15con2H1.8 metaG... | ecosystem: Environmental > Terrestrial > Soil >...
CAATTCGGGACCTTACTGGGCGGAGCCGTGCTGACAGAGACGACATTTGCCTGGCCCGGGATGGGGCGGTTGCTGGTGAACTCAATTCTGTCTCGGGACTATCCTGTGATCCAAGGGATCGTCCTCGCCTTTGCGACGATGTTTGCGGGCGTGAATCTGTTCGTCGACCTCCTCTACGCATATGTGGACCCCCGGATCCACTACGGTTAGCGAGATGCCACCGCCCTCGTCGCCCGAGCGGTTTGGCGCGTGGCGGCAATTGCGCAAGCACAGGACCGCCCTTTTGGGCCTGATCGTCCTGGGCGGCTTCCTCGTCCTGACCACGCTTGCCCCACTCATCCTTCCTTATGATCCCAATATGGCCGACCTGGATCACGTCCTACTGCCTCCGTCGCTGGCCCATCCCTTCGGCACGGATCACCTGGGCCGAGATCTGCTGACGCGCGTGGTCTTCGGGACACGAGTGTCGTTTTTGATTGGCATCCTTGCCGTTGCTTTCAGTGCCTCAATTGGCGTGCCGGTGGGCTTGGTCTCGGGGGTCCGCGGCGGGGTCGTCGATTTGGTCGCGCAGCGATTTGTCGACCTGCTTCTCGCGTTTCCAGGGTTCCTCTTGGCGTTGACCTTGATTGCGGTTCTCGGGGTTGGGGTCACGAATGTGGTGGTCTCGGTCGGTCTAGCGGCGGTGCCTCAATACGTCCGGCTGGCGCGGGGGGTGGCTCTCTCGGTGAAAGAACAGGCGTATATCGAGGCGGCCCGGGCAGCCGGTGGAGGCGAGGGGCGCATTCTGATGCGCCACGTGCTGCCCAACTGCCTGGCGCCGCTCATCGTGCAGTCGACTCTCCGACTGGGCGAAGCGATCTTAGTTGCGGCGGGATTAGGTTTCCTCGGGCTGGGCGTCAAGCCACCGACCCCCGAATGGGGGACCATGCTGGGGGAGGGACAGAGCTATCTCTTCTCCTCCTGGTACATCGCCACGTTTCCCGGGCTCGCGATCTTCCTCGCTGTCATCGCCGCCAACTTGTTAGGCGATGGGCTGCGGGACGCGCTCGACCCTCGTTTGAAACAGGGATAGGTGCAAGCAATCGACTGAGGGAGAGAATGCACATACCTTCGGGGCTTGTCTGAGAATTTTCCGCGTCGGACATCAGATACTGGGAACACTTTTGCTTGACAGGCATCGAGAAATTCTGTTAGCTGAGAGGCAATCCCAAGGTCGATTTAGGCTTGTTTTCGCTAGCGGGGATTGTGAGGGTTTGTATTGTGGCAGCTCGGCTTGTGATCCTCGATTGTGACCTCACCCTGTGGGATCACCACAACGTGTCTGAACTGTCCTTACCCTTTGTGCGTGTGGATGACCAGACGGTGCAGGACGCCCAGGGCGTGCGTGTCCGCTTGCGTCCCGGGGCGCGTGAGCTGCTCGAGGGACTCCGCCACCGAGGGGTACTCATCTCCGTGGCGAGCTGGAATCATCCGGAACCCGTCTTTGCCATCTTCGACTTGCTGGACTTGACGAGCTTTTTTGTGCGGCCCAAAGTGGAGGCTCACCCGCACAAAGACCGCACCATCGGCGCGACGTTGCAAGAGTTGACCCGCGAGGGCGTGGCGCTGCGGCCAGACGAGGTCGTCTTTGTCGACGACAAACCCATGCATCTGACGCAGGTGCGCCAGGCCCTGGGGCCAATTCAGACGCTGCAGGTGGGTGTTGATGTCACCGACCTGCGGGACGTCTTAACCCACATTTCCGGGTCGGATTCACCCGCGCGAACCTGACTGAAAGCATTGAGGCCGGTGTCGGGAATCGTTCCCCGGCTGGCGTTTCACTTGCGGTTTCGGGAGAGCGGCGATGGCTGAGATGAACCTCTTGATCCCAGGGCCCACCCCTCTACCTCCGGCGGTGCGAGAGGCGATGGCCTCTGCGATGATCAACCACCGTGGCGAGGAGTTCGGGCAGGCGCTGCACGCAGTCCTGACCGGATTGCAGCAGATTTTCCGTACGACGGCGCCCATTTTGCCCTTCACCGCATCGGGTAGCGGAGGGTTAGAAGCCGCGGTGACCAACGTCCTCTCTCCCGGCGATCGGGTGCTGGCGCTCAGCTGCGGCCACTTCGGCCAGCGCTTTGCCGCGGTGGCCACGACGTTTGGCGCTGATGTGGTGAAGGAGGAGGCGGAGTGGGGGAGGGCGGTCGATCCCCAGCGCGTGAGCGATGCGCTGCGTCGACACCCAGGCGTCAAAGCGGTCCTCGTCACGCACAACGAGACGTCGACCGGAATCGCGAATGACCTGCAGGGGATCGCTGATGCGGTGCGGCCCTCGGGGGCGCTGCTTCTGGTCGATGCCGTGAGCTCGCTCGGGGCGATGGACCTCCGGACCGATGCGTGGGGCCTGGACGTGGTTGTCACCGCGTCGCAGAAGGCGCTGATGGGCCCCCCGGGGATGACCTTCCTCAGCGTCAGCCCGCGAGCGTGGGAGGCGGTCAAGACCTCCCGCATGCCCAAGCACTACTTTTCATTTCCGCAGGCGCGCGACCAACTTGCAGGCGCGTTTGCTTACACACCCTTCACGCCTGCCGTCTCCGTTATTTTCGCCCTGCATGTTTCCCTGGCCATGATCCTGGCGTCAGGTATCGACGCCCACATTGAACACCACCGGCGCCTCGCGCGGACCACGCGCGAGGGGATCGCAGCGCTGGGGCTGGAACTCTTCGCGCAGCCCTCGCGGGTTTCCGACACGGTGACGGCGGTCCGCGTGCCGCAAGGGATAGATGGTAAGGAGATGCTGCGGCGGCTCCTGATCCAGCACGGTGTCGTGCTGTCCGGCGGCCAGGGGCCCCTGGAAAAGGCGATCTTCCGCATCGGGCATATGGGGTACGTACAACAAGAGCAGATCATCGCCGCCCTCAATGCTTTACGCCTCGTCCTGTCCGAGCTTGGATATCCCGCAAAGAAAGGAACGGCCGTGCAGGCGGCGGCCCGAGATCCCAGCCGGGGATGAAAATTCTCATCACCGATGGGCTGGCCCCTGAAGGGCTGGCGCGTCTGCGGGCTCACGCCGACGTCGCCGTCCACCAGGGGCTCACGCTCGACGATCTGCGCGCGGCCATCGCCGACGCGGATGCGGTTGTCGTTCGCAGTCGCACCCGTCTTGATGGAGAGATCCTGACCCACGCGCGTGCGTTGCGGGTCATCGCACGGGCCGGAGTCGGTGTCGACAACATCGACGTCGAAGCGGCCACCCGGCGCGGCATCCTAGTGCTGAACACTCCCGACAGCAGCACGATCAGCACGGCCGAGCACACTATGGCAATGATGCTGGCCCTGGTCCGGCACCTGCCCACCGCGCATCTCTCCACCTCTCGCGGGGAGTGGCAACGGGAGAAGTTTACTGGGGTCGAGTTGTACGGCAAGACCTTGGGTATCGTCGGACTTGGCAAAATTGGGAGTGAGGTAGCGCACCGGGCTGCTGCCTTTGGGATGCGGGTGATCGCACACGATCCGTTTGTCTCCGCCGAGCGCGCGGCGCGCTTCGGCGCCGAGCTGACCTCCTGGGAAGCTGTGCTTGCCCAGAGTGACCTGCTCACCGTGCACGTCCCGCTCACACCCCGCACCCATCATCTGCTCGGGGCGCCCCAGTTTGCCCAACTGAAGCCGGGTGCGTTTGTCATCAACTGCGCGCGCGGAGAGTTAGTGGATCAGGAGGCACTGCTGGCAGTGCTCGACGAGGGCAGCGTGGGGGGGGCGGCCCTTGACGTTTTTGAGACTGAACCGCCACGCCAGATGCGGCTCCTGCAACATCCGCGTGTCATCGTCACCCCGCACCTCGCGGCGTCGACTGCCGAAGCCGCGCACAACATCAGCCTGGAAATCGCCGAGCAAGTGCTACGTGCCCTGGCAGGCCAGCCGGTGCAGGGTGCGGTGAACCTTCCGGTCCTGCAAGAGGAGGTCTGGGTGCGGCTGCGTCCGTTCGCCGACCTCGCGCACACCCTGGGAGCTGTCGCGCAGCAACTGACCGACTCGCCGATCCAGGCCATTGAATGCGCGTACGAGGGGGAAGTTGCATCAGTCGACACTACCCTGCTGACGGCGAGTTTTTTGGTCGGTCTCTTGGAGATGATCCTCGATCAGCCGATCAATGTCGTCAACGCCGTGCTCCTCGCACGGGAGCGGGGCATCGACGTGAGCGTACGGGGAAGAGACCATAGCGAGGATTTCAGCAGCCTGATTACGGCGCGTCTACACACTGCGGCGGGAAATCTCGTCCTGGGCGGAACGCTGTTCGGTCGACGCGAGCCTCGGATCACGCACCTCGATGGGTACCGCATCGACCTGGTCCCATCCCCCCACATGTTGTTCGTGTGGAACGTCGATCGTCCGGGAATGATTGGTCGCGTGGGTTCCTTGCTAGGTTCGCACGCGATCAACATTGCAGGAATGCAGGTCGGGCGCGCTGCGGTGGGAGGAACCGCGGTGATGGTGCTCACGGTCGACACGCCTGTGCCAGAAGCTGTCGTGCAGGAGATCGCCCACCTCGATGGGATCAGTGCCCTCAAGGCTGTGCACGTCGCCCACAGCGACGCGCAATAAGCGCAAGCACACCGGACCTGACCCCACCGCGCAACGTTTCCGACCGCTCGGCGGACGCCTAGCAAATCTCCATCTCACGAGAAGAACCACCCCCGACCACCTCTGGCCGACGTGTGGTAATCTGGGTCCAGGAGTCACGCATGCTACTCCTCGATTCTCCACGCCGTAAGGCGGTTGCTGTCGTTCCCGTGGTGCTGGCCTTGGCCGTCGGGGCCGTTGTGGTCCAGCGGGCAACGCGCCCTGCCACAAGTTCCCAGCTGCTGATTCTTCTGGTGATTCCCGATGGTCCGAGAGCGGAGACTCTCGAGATCCGTACCACACTCGCTCGGCAGCTCACCGACGCGTTTGCGCCGCTCTCCGACGTCCGGATCATTCAGGTCAATCAGCCGGTCGCGGATCCCGATGGTGGGGCCAAGGCGCGCGATCTGGGCCGCCGATACCATGCCGCGATCGTCGTGGGGGAATCAGTGGGACCTGGGACGGCTGGTCCGTCCGTCTTTGTGGAAGAGATGTCCCCCGCGATCGCCGTGCCGTTCCTACCTGTGAAGGACTACATGACCGCGACCGGCTTGATGGAACCCAGTTCCCTGCGCTTTCCTGATCCCACCGCTGAGCAGGGTCGGCGGCTCGTCGAATTCGTCCGCGGAGTGATCGACCACCGACGGACGGACTATGCGCACGCGCTGGAGCACCTCACCGCCGCGCTGGATGAGAGCAGTTCGAGCGACGTGCTAAGCAAAGTCCTCCTGAGTCGCGGTAATGCCTTGCTCGCACTGGGTAGGAGTGCCGCGGCCATCGAGGACTACAGTCGGGCCCTCCAGATCAACCCGGACCTGGAGGCCGCGTACGCCAATCGGGGCACCGCTTTTCTGAAGCTTGCGGCGCGTGATCGGGCTAGGGAAGATTTCGCGCGCGCGGTGAATTTTGAGCAGGTCATTCAGGCTAACCAGGCGACCCTGGACGTCGCCGAGGGTCGGGGCGAGACTGCGCGCGACGTATACGATCGGCTGATTCGTGCACACCCCGAGGACGAAACGGCCTATCTGAATCGCGGGGTGAGCTGGGCTGCGGGGGGGGATCATCGCCACGCGGTTGAGGACTTCTCCCGTGCTCTTCAGCTGGAGCCGAGGGACGCGATCGCCTACTTTGATCGCGGGCTAAGTCTTGCGGCTCAGGACAAGCTCCAACGCGCGATTGAGGACTACACTGCCGCGCTGCGGATTACCCCCCAAAACGCGGCCGCGCACTACGCCCGCGGCGTCGCTCAGGCGGCCTTGGGCCACTACGAGCAGGCCGTGGAGGACATGACCCAAGCCATTCAAATCGACCCGGCCTTTGCGGCAGCGTATCGGGACCGGGGGGCCACGCATTTGTTGTTAGGCCGGTTTGATCCGGCGATTGCCGATGCGACCACCGCGGTGACGCTCGATCCCCACGACGCCAACGCGTACTTCAATCGCGGGCTCTCGTATAATCTGCGGGGCGAAGCGCAGAAGGCCATGGCCGACATGCAGAAAGTGCTGGAGATCACCAACGATCCCGCCCTCCGGAAGAAGGCTCAAGAACAGCTCGATCAGCTGCGCAAGGAGCAATAAGGGAATCCCCGGCGGAGGCTCGTCGAGCAGAGCCCTGGGGGCTCGCGTCGGCCTACCGCGCGTCGACCGTAATTCCCGTTGCGACGAACGTCCCGTCGGCGCCGGGGCTTCCCCGCGCGACGGCGTGTGTCCCGGGGCGCAACTCCGCCGCCTTGATTACCGCTAACCGCCACACCTCAGCGTCTTTGGGTACGGCGATGATGACGGAGCCCTCGTTGACCTTCAGGTAGAGGGTGCGTCCTGCGATTCGCCGGACACTCTGAAACACGGTCGCGTTCGTCATGACGTTGCCCGTGTCCATCACGAACTGAGCTTCACGTACGCGGCCGCGGAACTCCGAGGGAAAGATGTTGATGGAGAGCGCGGTGAGGGATCCGTCCGATTCGCGCCGGGCTGTGACCCCGACGAAGTTATTCGGCTTGATTGTTTCAAGCGTGGTGCTGTTTCGCTGGATCACGACGGTGTCTCCTGTCACTAGTACCCGCACAGGGGTGCCGTCTCGGTCTGTGATCATGATCGTCCCGGCGCCCATCGCAGTGATCGTGCCTTCGACTTGGCCGCCGGGCAGGGCGCCTGTTGCCGGAGACCCCAGCACGGCGATCGCAAGCACGATGCTTGTCCACAACAAAGCAGACCCGTTTCTCAATGTGAATCACCTCCTCTTCCAGAAAAGCGTAGCACACCGATCATCACGGGTTGGTCACAAGAACCCTCTCACTGGACTGTCGGTCGGCCCGCTCCCTCAGTCATCGGGGGGCCCGCAAGGGTGGGGCGGTGGCCTTGGAATTGCTACCAGCGAAAGGGGGCACAGCCCCTGGGTGACTCGGGCGAGTCCCCGGGGGGCAAAGGACTACAGAGGGGTGCGCCATGACAGAGGCTATTTGGGGAGTCGTCGGTCTACTCGTGGGACTTGCCCTGGGGTGGTATTGGACTAACTATCGGATGCATCCCGGCATGGCGAAACAACTCGCCGAAACGAAAGTCCGCGGCGCCCGCCAGAAGCAAGAGACCGTGGCCGAACTGGACCGCCGCGGACGTGAACTCGCCGAGTTGAAGACCACCTACGAGCAGGAGCATCAAGCCGCAGCGGAGACACACGCAAAACTGTCCGCTGACCTCGCCAAGGCGCTGGGCGACGTGGCCCACCTGACCGAGAAATCCCAAACGCGGGGCTCCGAGCTGCAACGGGCCGTCGACGAGAGCTTCCGCGAAGTTGGTCAGTTTTACGAGATCGGGGCATCTCTGGAACATGCCGCCGAAGCGTTCACACGCGCCATTGAGGCGGTGGAATCCCGATTGTTAGTGGCATCCAAGCGAATGAAAGAGCTTGGGCTCTCAGTCGCCTCGCCGGTCGCCGCCGTTGAGTCGCCTGCCCCTGAGACCTCGCAGGTCCCCCCCCCACCGGACCCACAGGTTCAGGCCGATGTTCCGCTTCAACCTGTTCGAATCAAGTCGAAACGGTAGCCTTTTGGAGTTCCCAATCAGGCCGATGGCGAGGGGATAGCGAGCCCGCGCGCGTGAGGCACGGATCTCTCTGCTTGTGGCGTCTGTAGCGGCGTACACTTATTAAAGAAGAGGTGACTCCCATGAGGCGCATCGCTGGAGTGCTCGCGTTGGTCGTCATCGCAGTGGGGTCGGCGGGCGCGCAGGCTGCCCCGTCCGCGTTTGTGGATGTCCCGCCCTGGCACTGGGCGTTTGATGCCGTGCAGGATGGGGCCGCGAGGGGGATCTTTACCGGATACCCCGTCGACGACCGCGAGCTGGTTGCTAACGCCCTGGTACAGGTCTATGAGGCGTTTGCCCGCCCCACGCATCCCTCTAGCCGCGAGTGGGCGGAGTGGTTTTTGACCAATACCCCGCCGGAATGGCCTCAACCGTTGCAACGCAGCCGGCTCATCGCGTTTACCATGGAGGATCTCCACGCTGAGATGCGAGGCGATCGGGCGACCGCGACATTTGTGGCGGTCACCACAGTTCGAGACGACGGCCACACCTCCACGGTCCGGGTGCCGATCCAGGCGCAGGCCGAACGCGACGTGTCCCGCCACTGGCGGGTCGACTACACCACGCTGGTGACTGGACAACCGTCCATTTTTCGCTGACATCGGCATGTGTCTCCCCCCACCGAGCTCCCTCCGGCCATACGGACCAGAGCGCCCGCTGAGCCCCGCAGCGCCGGGGCCCCACTAGCAGGACTCGACCGGGACCCAGGGAATGGGGAAGGCGAAATAGCGTCCGGGGGTAACCACGGATAGCACAAAGGGTAGGGGTCGAGGCGCATGGCAACAGGTACGGTTAAGTGGTTTAACGCCGAGAAAGGGTACGGATTTGTCACTCCCGACGATGGTGGTCGGGATCTCTTTGTCCATTACACCGGGATCGAGGGAAGCGGATACCGCACCCTCAGTGAGGGCCAGAAGGTCGAGTACGAGGCGACACAGGGACAGAAGGGCCCCCAGGCGACGAAAGTCCGCGTTCTCGCCTAGCGGTTACTTTCCGTCAATCTAGCGGCCCCGCACTCGCCACCCTAACCAACTACCTCTACGCGGTCCCTTCAGTTTGCGCGGTGTTGGCATGCCGCGAGCAAACGTACCCTCTACCACTCGGGCAGGATGACGCTGACGGCGCGCTAGTGAAGCGTCTGTTCCCCCTTCACCCCCGGGACCTCACAGTACAACGCCGCGAGACGCGCGAACGACAGAATAGGGGGCAGCGATCCCCGGATCGAGGCTGTGAGACGGTCCGACGTCGCGAGTCCGGCACCGGCGAGTAATCGCCACCGTAATTCTACGAGCGCGCCCAACTGCAGCGCCAGCTCCATCGTCAACAAGTTCGCATCGGCGAGGGGCAAGTAGATTTCCCACCGCCGGCTGGGCCGCGGTATGGAAAAAATATTCAACATGGCCTTGGCGATGCCGGTCGCCGCCCCCGCGGCATTACTAAACCATCCGATGATCTGGCCCAGCGAGTCCGGGTCGCGCGCGGCTGCGTCTGGATCGCGGGTGGCGGGTTCCAGGACGGCCGCCGATCCCAAGATGCGGGCGAGCCGCCAGCCGATGCGGATGGGGTCGAGAGGGCGTGGCGGCTGTGGCAACACGACACTCGTGCTGCCCACCACGTGAAGCCCGAGCTTGCGGGCTTGCAGGATGGCCTCTTGGGCATTCGTCAGGATGGTGGCCTTCTCGTCTTCTAAGCGCGCGGTCGCCTGCTTGGCGAATGCGGCCGCCGCGGGAGGGTCATTTGTCACGAGGGGCTCGGCGCTGGTAAGGACCTCGTAGATCACAGGCAAGATGTGAGTATTGAGCGCGAAGGGAAGCAAGATCCCGGGTGCCTCCCCCAACGGGCGGCTGGCGGCTAGATGCTGCAGGTGCTCGCCGATCTCATCCTCGGTGAGCCGGTCGGGGAACAGGATGGCGACTTCCAGGTCGCTATCCGGCCACGTGCGGTCGTCCGCGTACTTTCCATAGAGGTATGCGGCGACGACATCCGGCGCGCGGGAGAAGTAACTTTTCAGGGCACCAAAAGCGGTCACGCCTTCATCGTACTACACCCACTGACCGCACGGTTACTAGGTCGTGTCCGCGTAGGGCACGGGACGGTAGTGCCCGCTATCCTGCCGGGGGGAGATTCTCGCGGACTGCGGTTAACAGCTCGGTGGGGCTGAAGGGTTTGGTCAGGATGCGATCGGCGCTAGGCGGTTGTCCACGAGTGAGGATCTGCGGCGTGCCAAAGCCCGTGATGAGCACAACCCGAATGTGGGGATACGCCGTCTTGGCCCGCGCCAGCACCTCCAACCCGGACATCCCCGGCATGCGGATGTCGGAGATGAGAAGGTCAAAGGCCGCCTCCGCCATCGTGGTCACTGCATCCTCACCACTGGGCACCGTCTTCACCGCATACCCGGCGCGCGTCAACACGCGGGCGCACAGGTCGCGGATCGACTCCTCATCGTCCACGACCAGGATACGGGCGGCAGCGACCTGACGCTTTTGGGCGGACTGCACCGGCATGCTCATGTATACGCGACCGGGAGGCAGATCGTGAACCGGGTTCCCTGCCCCGGTGTGCTGGCCACGGCAATCGACCCGCCGTGCCGCTCCACGATGCGCTTGCTGATCGGGAGGCCGAGTCCGGTTCCCTTGCCGTCTTCTTTGGTCGTGAAGAAGGGGTCAAAGATGCGGTTGATCTTATCGGTGGCGATTCCTACCCCCGAGTCCTGAAACGAAATTTCCACTTGCGGCCCGGTGCCGTTGCCCGCAATCTCCCGCGTGGTCACGGCCACGCGCCCGCCGGAGGGCATGGCGTCGATCGCATTATTGAGGATGTTGATGAACACTTGCTTGAGCTGGTTCACGTCACCCATGATGCGCGGTACCTGCGGATCCAGCACGGCCTCGATGTTCACATTCTGCGATTCGGCGCGCTTGCGGATGAGGGGGAGGATACTCTCGAGCGCATCGTTGATGCCGGTCTGTTCCATCGCGGAGTCGGTCTGGCGTGCATAGCCGAGCAAGTCGCGGACGATCGCCCGCGCGCGCAGCGACTCCTTTTCGATGACTTCCAGGTCGGCGCGCTTCGGGTCGTCGGCGGGGGTCTCGCTCAAGATCAGGGAGGCATACCCCAAGACACTGGTCAGCGGGTTGTTGATTTCATGCGCGATGAACGCGGCCAGTTCCCCGATGGTCGCGAGCTTCGCGGAATGCATCAGTTGGAACTGCGCCTGCTCGAGCATGGCCATCTGTTGCTGGAGGTTTTCGTACAGGCGCGCATTCTCGATCGCGACAGCGATCTCGTCGGCGAGCGTCTGGAGCATCGAGAGGTCGTCCGAGGAGAAGCTCGCGCCGGGTCGCAGCCAGACGCGCAGGACGCCAATCGGCAGCCCCCGGTACAAGATGGGGATGTCGGTCGCCGTCGAATCGGGTGGGGGCGTGCTGCGTACGTCCCCCTCTTGCAGCAGCACCTGCACGCGCTCAAAGTCAAACGCCTCTTCGATCAAGCGCGAGGTCTGCTGCAGTAGCACATCGACACTATGAATCGTGACGATCTTCTTAGACACCTGCGTGATGGCACCCAACTGTGCACTCTTCCGCCGTTCTCGGCCAAACAGTTGCGCTTTCTCGACGGCCACGGCGGCTTGACTTGCCATGGTTGAGACCAAGTCCAGCTGTTGGACCGAAGGGGCAGAAGCGAGCCCGAGGACGATTAATCCGACGGCCCGCTCGCCCAGCGCCATGGGGACGACGACCACATGGGGCACATCGGCCCACCCTCCCGCTGGAGCGAGTTCTTGAATCGTCTCACGATCGCGTCCGGCCTCCAACACGACGGGTTCGCGGCTCCCGAGCAATCGCGCCAGTGTCGGTTCACTCGCCGATCGGGTGCTGGAGGGTAGGGCGCGATCCCCCACGCGCCAGGTCCCGAACACCACGGTGTTTGTGGGTGCGTCAGGCAGCCCGACCGCGAACACCTGCAGGTCGACGACTTTGCGGACCTTGGCGTGCAGGGCCTCAGAGATCTGTTCCACATCGAGGCTACTGGTTAATGCTCGAGCCAGTTCGTTGAGACTCACCAGCTGCTGGGTGCGTCCCTCGGCCTCTTGCTGGCTGCGTCGGACGCGGTCCGCGTCCTCAAGCTGCAGGCGGAGCATTTGGGAGAGGCCGACGAGCGGCAGTGTCAGCAGGACGGTCCGCCAAGGGTTCACCACCCAGAAATCGGCCACGACGGCCCCGAGCCACACCAAGATCATCTCGCGATAGAAGCTGGCCCGCGAGATCACCCCGACCTGCTTGACAGGCTTGCCGGCTGCGAGCGTAATGGCGGTGGTCACTAACGTCCCGTTGACGAAGTACAATACGAAGCCTGCGGCGAACGCGGCCGCGTACCACTCGAGTGCCAGGAGGCCGGCGGCGCTTGAGGGCCGTCCCAATGTCCACACGGCCGCCGCGACCGCCACCGACAGCACATGCTGAGCCACGTTGAACGCACCCTGGTACCATGGGAGTTCACGTCGTTTGATCCAGTACGCGCCAAACGTGAGCAAGATGAGGACGACAGTGTTGCCCAGGGGGAAGAGGAGGAGGCTCGCGACGATGATCGCGTTGATCAGCGACCAAGCCATCCCCTCGCGCCCGGGCATGATCACCCGGACGCCCCGCAGCTGGGTAAGAAGTGCCGCGGCCAGGAAGATGGCAAAGGGGACGGTGGTAAGGTTTGAAACGGCTCCCGGAAGTTGCAGCAATACGACGGCTAGGACGCCGCCGATGAGGATGACGCCCAGCACGTAAATCCGAGCTGGCAGGGAGAGGTTCTTCATCCTAGGCCGTGGTCAAAGAGACTTGCCTGGCGGCCGCATCCATCACGGCCACCGGGTCGAGATCTCGCCCTCACACTAGCGCCCGGCGGAACTGTCCGCCAGAGGGTGGTTCTTTACCAAATCGTGCCCGGAGCGATCGTCTCCCAGGTCGCGGTTTCCCACGTCGCGGTATCCGGTGTGGCTCCCCATGACACAGAGACCGCCATGAATACGGCCATTGCGACCATCGCCACGGTGATTAGGGCCTTCTTCATCTGCGTATCCTCCCCGACAGAGTCTGTTTCCTGCCTATAAATAGAGCAATTCCGGTGCCATTTGGCGGAAATTTGCCCGGAAAGGCACGCATTTTCTGCGGATCCCTCACAAGGGTCATGCCCGTTTGGATGGGACTTCAGCGGGGGACGAGAGATTAGCGGGGTGAAAACTCTGCGAGGGGGAGTGGTGTCCTCCCCCCCGCACACTACTTAGTCTATTGTTGCTTCAGGCCAGCCGCTCGTGGCGGCTGTGGTGGTTACCAAATCGTGCCCGGAGCAACCGTCTCCCAGGTCGCGGTTTCCCACGTCGCAGTATCCGGCGTGGCTCCCCACGACACAGAAGCGGCAACGAACATCAGCACTGCAAAGACGAACGACGCAATCACTGTCCGCATGTATTCACCCTCACATTTCCACTGAGATAGACCCCGCATCCCGCCGGCCAGGAACTACAGGTCTTTCTGCCTGCCGAAGCGAGATGCGAGTCGGTCTTCACTACCGGTGGCGCGCTGACCGTAACACAGGCACGTAAGGCTGTCAACGGACATCTCGGCGCCTCTACTGCATCCTATCGTCTTCCTATGCCCAAAAGTTAACTCTCCTAGCTCATGAAAACCCGCTGCTGGCAAAGCGCGGGATCCTCTGACTGGCCCCCCTGGCCTCTGGCATCGGAATTGCTCCTCCTCGCAGCGGATAAATTTACACGAGATTTTGCGAGGTGCGAGTGTGGCACGAGCAGGCGGGGACCAAATTCGCCGGATCCTGGCCCAAGAGGTGGCTATTCACCGCGACCTGTTGGCGCTCGCTCGGACCCGACACGTGTTGTTGATGCAAGGCCGCTTCGCAGAAGCGGCAGAGTTAGCGGTCCGGGAGGCGGCGTGCATCGTGACGCTGCGAGAGTTGGAGACATCGCGGACCCGGCTCCGCCGCACGGCGACGCCCCACCGTGCCCCGGTCCGATCCACTCGACAGATCGCGTCCCTGGTCCGTAGCCTGGCAGCGGTTGAGCGAGCGACCCGCGAGTTGGTGCACAAACACGTGCCGACCGATGGAGTGCCTGTCCTCATGCCTATGTCAGGACCCCTATACATCAACTTGAACTGATGGAGATTCTCGCGGCCTCCCCCCTGGACCTCGCTGGCGGAGGTCCCGCTGCCGCCCAAGGGCAGTCCGATCCTGACCTCGCGCGCACGGCGGGAGGGGACTCCAATCAGCGGGATGTCTTGAACCTGTTCGAACGTGCCCGCCAGGCGTTGGTGTCGCAGCTGCAACTGGGGCCCGCGGCCGCCGAGATCTTAGCCGTACCCTCGCCTGCGTTGTCACCGATGGCGCCGGAGGCGATGGCCCCAGTGAGGCTGCAGTTAGCGATGAATGATCGTACGCAAGGAGTGATGGTGCGCTTGATCAACGCGCGAACAGGGGCAGTGCTACGCGAGATGCCACCCACCGCTCTGGCGGCGGTGGCGGCGACGGTCGGTCGCGCCGTACACGGTAGCGCACCGAAAGTGTCGACGAGGTAAAACCGGAAGACGGCGTGACCCCCGCGAACGCGGGGCGCCACCTTCCCACATATTGCCCCGTCGTTTTGGCTCTGAAAGCGGGTATGGGTGCAGACGAACCTCAGGGGGGACGCTGCGACACCGCCCGCACGGAGCCAAGCGGCGGGGTTTTTTTGGCGAAAGGCGCGTCCCACTGACGAGCGGTCTCCGTCCTGATGCGGAGACTCTGGAGCCCTCCGCACATCTGCGCCCGGCCTGCCGGGTCTAGCCTTCGATCTGTGGCGGTATAATTCCGCAGGACCCCAATTTGCTCCCCCAGAAGAGTCAACCCATGGCGATCGATCGCACCGCGATCCTCGTCGTCGATGACGAAGAGAACCTCCGGAACCTGCTGAGCAAGATCCTCAGCGACGGGGGCCATGCGGTCGAAACCGCCGCTGACGGCGAAGCGGCCCTGGCCAAGTACAAGGCCAGCCGGTTTGATCTCGTCCTGTTGGACCTCAAGCTGCCCAAACTTGATGGGATGAGCGTGCTCCGCGGGATCATGGAGCACGACCCCGACGCCCTCGTCATTATCATTACCGCGTTCTCCACAATCGACACCGCCATTGAGGCGATCAAGCTGGGCGCCTACCACTACGTGGGCAAGCCCTTTCGTCCCGAGGAACTCATGATTGTTGTGAATCAGGCGCTCGAACGCGGCCGGTTGGTGAAGGAGAACCGAAAACTGCAACAGGAGTTGATGCGCACGTTTAAGTTTGAGGGCATCGTCGGCGACTCTCCGAAAATGCACGGTGTACTGCAGCTGGCCGCGGTCGTGGCCCCCACCGATGCCACAGTCCTCATCTATGGGGAGACCGGGACAGGGAAAGAGTTGCTGGCGCGCTCGATTCACTTCTAGAGCACCCGCGCGGCCGGCCCGTTTGTGGTGGTGAACTGCGGCGCCATTCCCGAGACGCTGTTGGAGACCGAGCTGTTCGGCCATGAGAAGGGCGCATTCACGAGCGCGATCACGAGCCGTGTCGGACGGTTCGAACGCGCGCAGGACGGGACGATCTTCCTCGATGAGATCGGGGACATGAGTGTGGCGATGCAGGTGAAACTGCTGCGGGTGTTGGCGGAGCGGGTGATCGAGCGCGTAGGGGGCAGTAAGCCCATCGATGTGAATGCCCGTGTGGTCGCCGCCACCAACAAGGATTTGAAGAAGGCGATCGGCGAGGGGCAGTTCCGCGAGGACCTGTACTACCGGCTCGCGGTCATGCCGGTCGAGTTGCCGCCTCTACGCGAGCGCAAGGAGGACATTCAGGCTCTTGCCTACCACTTCCTCAACAAGTATGCCATTGCATTCGGCAAACGAATTAAGGGCTTTACGCCTGCGGCGATGAAAAAGCTGCGCAGCCACCAGTGGCCCGGGAATGTGCGAGAGCTCGAGTACGCCGTGCAGCGCGTGGTCATCTTGGCCACCAAGGAACTGATTGACGTCGAGGAGATCTGGCTGGACGAGCAAACGGCTCCCGGGGCCAAGTTTCCGAAAGCCTTTTCGCTTGGAGAAGTTGAACGCCGACACATCGACGCCGTCTTGAAGATGACCGCGTGGAACCTAGATGAGGCCGCCCGCGTCCTCGGCCTCGATCGCCACGCGCTGCAGGGCAAGATGCAGGAGTACAACATCACGGCCGAAACTGGTTAACGCGTCTCCCGGGCCCTAGGCCCAACGTCCCCCCCGTCCCTTTGGCCTCCTTTGTCCCGCCCCGCCGCTGACGACGACTTTGGGGCGGACGTGGCATGAAACTTGCTCTACTTTTGGGACGCTGCACTAGCCCAAAGTTGGGCATCATTTGCACCAGACGGAGAGGAAATGATCGTGTTACCCAAAGCCCGGATTCTGGTTGTCGACGACGAAGCGTCCATCCGCGAACTGTGCAGCCGAATCCTGGGCCGGACGTACACCGTGGCCGTCGCGGGTGATGGTCCGACGGCCCTGGCAATGGCCCGTGCCCAAGTCCCCGATCTTGTCCTCACAGACATTCGGATGCCTGGCATCAGTGGACTAGAGGCCGCCCGCCAGATTATTGCCGAAACCCCCGATGTCTCTGTGGTCGTGATGACTGGGTTCAACGATTTCGACAATCTCCGGGAGACGGTGAAGCTGGGTGTGAACGGCTTCCTGATGAAGCCCTTCACGCCTGACGACCTCCTCAAGACCGTCGGGGAAGGCCTGCGCAAGGGATTGCACTTCAAGCGCAACACGCGATTGCGCGCGCTGCGCCCCCTGTTGGAGCTGCGCAGCGACAAACTCGACGAAAGCGATCACGGCCGCGTGTTCCAGCTCATCACAGAGACCGCGCTGGACGAGCTAGATGCCACGACAGTCAGCCTCGTCGCCCTGGCCGAGGACGGACAGGAGCTGACGGTGACGACGTCGTCGGCGGCGGGAGATGAGACAGTCACGACGACAGGCCCGGTGGACCGCGCCAAATCCTCCACCTGGAAGATTGCTCCTGGCGACCTGTTGACCACTACCGGTATCCCCGAAGCCGTGGCCGACGACAGCGGAACCCTCTCGATCCCCCTCCAAGTGGGGGGGGGCGTTGTTGGGGTGCTCACGGTCTCAGGCGAGAAGTTTAGTAGCACCGACCGCGATGTGCTTCGCCTCATAGCCGCGCAAGGCTCGATGAAGATTGAAAACATCCGCCTGTCCCAACAGCTCCAACGGTGGCGCTGGAAAACCGCATACGGCTTGGCCGCGACCGTGGATTTGCGGGACCATCCCACGGGCGGCCACTCTGATCGGCTGGCCCAATACGCCGTGGCCATCGGCACGCGACTCGGCCTCCGGGCTGACCGGGTGGAAGATCTGAAGATGGCCGCTCTGTTGCACGATATCGGCAAGATTGGCATCGATGATGTGGTCTTGCGGAAGCCTGGAGACCTCACAGTTGAGGAATATGACTGGATGAAGACTCATACACTCATGGGAGCAAAGATTCTGGCGATGATCGACTTCCCCTCGCGGGTGATGGAGGCGGTCTTATTCCATCACGAACGCGTGGACGGATCAGGGTACCCGTTGGGACTGCGCGGAGACCAGATCCCGATCGAGGCGCGCATTCTCGCAGGCGCCGATGCCTTGGAGAGCATGACCAGCACGCGCTCCTACCGTGGCGCTATGCCCGTGCGCCAGGCGGTGACGGAACTCGCCGCCGGCCGAGGGACGCAGTTCGATCCCCAAGTCATCGATACCCTGCTCGCCTGTTTGCACGCGGGCGATCTCCAGCCGCTGACGCCAGACGACACCGTGCCGATGTCTGTGCCGGAGTCGGCTTAGGGACGACCGTGTCGACGACCCCGCGCCTCCACACCTCGGTGGGTGTCACCACCGGACTGCACCAGCGCATGGTGCCGAAGTTGATGATGGTGAATGCCCTGTTGGTCCTGCCGCTGAACCAATTGGTCGCCCGCATCGAGCAGGAACTGTCCGAGAACCCCGCTTTGGAACTGGACGAAAAACCCACCTCCCCAGAGCCAGATTGGACGCCGGGGGAGGGCGGGCAGTCGCTCACGAGCTGGACCCCCGATGAGGAAGAGTTCGATCCCTTCTCGCGGATGGCCGCCCCAGTATCGTTGCAGGAGCATTTGCTGATGACCTTGCAGGCGCAAGGGCTGTCTGCACGCGACCACGCCATCGGCGAGCGGCTCCTCGGCTATATCAACGAGAACGGATACCTGGAGGCGTCCACCGCACAGGTCGCTCAGGAGCTCAACGCGGAAGTGGAGGAAGTCGAGGCCGTCTTGGGCCGCATCCAGCGCTTTGAGCCCGTGGGTGTCGGAGCCCGCAATGTGGAAGAGTGCTTACTCTTGCAGCTGCGCGTCATGGAACCGACCTCGGTCAATCGTCTCGCCCAGCGCATTGTGGAGACGTACCTGCCCGACCTCGCCGCCCATCGGTTTGACAAAGTGGCCAAGGCGGTGGACGCGACCGTGACCGAGGTCAAAGACGCTCACGAGTTTGTGAAAGCGAGCTGCTACCCGTATCCCGGGGAGCGATACCGCAGCGATCAGGACGGCGGACGGGTCCGACCCGCCGAGATCGCCCGGCCGGATGCCATCGTGCGCCGCACCGACGATGGATTTGCGATTGAGTTGTGCCGCCAAAATGCCTTCGCCCTGCGCGTGAACGCGTTCTACGATGACTTGCGCCGGCAAATGCGCCGCGCGTCTGCGGGCTACTCCGACGAATCCCGCGGGCATGTGCGGGATTACGTCAACCGGGCCAAGCTGTTCATCGACGCCCTCCACCGCCGGAACTGGACTTTTGCCAATATCGTGCAGGCTATCGTGCGCACACAGTGGGAGTATATCGAGCGCGGGGATGCCCACTTGAAACCATTGACCAAGGCGATGATCGCCGCCGAGCTGGGAGTCAGCGAATCCACGGTGAGCCGGGCGCTTGATGCGAAGTTCGTGCAGCTGCCCACCGGGCGCGTGGTGAGTTTTGACCTCTTCTTCGATCAGTCGTTGCCGACGAAAGACCGGATCCGCGAGATCGTCGCTGCCGAGACTCGCCCGCTCACTGACGAGGAGATTGCCGCCCTGTTGACCTCCGAAGGGGTCAAGATCGCACGACGAACAGTGACCAAATACCGGGAGGAAATGAACATTCCGCCGTCCACCTCCCGCGGGCCCATGGCGGCCAGCTCCTAGCCTCCGCGACAGTCCCGGTCCCTCTTTCCTCTCAGAGCAGCCTCAGCGTTTCGTCCATTGGATCATCGGGCGCGTGGGTCCTGGCCGCTCCTAGCGCATGCTTGGCACGCACCTTGCTCCCGTTTTGAAGCAGGAGAGTTATCTCACTCTACCTCGTACCCTTCTGGTTCTGGAGGACGGTATGTCACGACGTCGACGCAGCCGACCGTACCCCGTGGCCCATCCGACGTCTCGCCCCGAGGAGTCATCCCGGGCAGACGCGGCGGTGGTGGCACTGCAGGCGGAGTGCGCCAAACTCGCCGAAGAAGAGTTGCCCTTGAGGGTCGCCTACGAGCGATTCCTTGATCTCGTGCATCGCGTCGTACCCTTTGCGCACGGCACGCTCTACGTCGCGGAGTGGACCAGTGGCAAGCTCTCCCCGGTCGCCGTCCGCGGCAATCGCGTCGAGTTGGCCGACCGGATCCGGTTTGCCCGGGGCCGGGGGCTCTCGGCGTGGGTCGCGCAAGAAGGCCGAGCAGTCGTGATCCCCGATCCAGCCGCGCGCGAGGAGCGGACGGTGTTTGCCGACGAAACCTTGCGTGCTTTCCTCGCATTCCCGCTGGTCCAACAGGGAGTTGTGTCTGGGGTCGTGGCCCTGACCCGCACGGATGACACCTTCGCAGAAGACGAGTTTGATCGCCTGGCCCAGTTAGCCGCCCCACTGGCACGGACGCTGTCCACAATGCGGCGGGAAACGCAGATGCGGGAGTTGATCTCCCTCGATGCAGAAACGGGGCTGAGTAGCGACCATCACTTTCTGGCACGCCTAGAAGAAGAACTCCAGCGCGCCGCGGAGTTTGCTCTCGTTCTGCTGGAACTGCAAATGCCTCCTAGTGCAGAGCGTGCCCCGCTCGTGCAGCGCTTCACGCGGCGTCTCCGCGAAGTGATTCGCAGTTGCGATCTCGTGGCCCACCTGGGCGAGGGACGATTTGGCGTTCTCTTGGCCGGGGTGAACCGTGAGACGGCGGGAGCCATCGTAGACCGCTTCGCTGAGATTGTCGCGCGCGAGTTACGTCCCGTATCCGGGGCCGCACTGCGACTGCGCGTAGGCCTCGCTACGGGTAGTGAACTGCAGACTTCTCCGAGCGCGTTGCTGCAGCACGCGGCTGCGGCCATGGCCGATATCGCATGAGGTTGGTCCCATGACCGATGCCGCCAAATCTGTGGCCGCGCTGTGGGAACATTACAAGGAGCAGCGCACCGCCGCCGTCCGCGAGCGCTTGGCCGTCGCTTACCTCCCCCTGGTCCGTACACAGGCCCGGCAGATGGCCGGTCGAGTCCCGGCCTCGGTCAAGAGCGAAGATCTGGAAGGCTACGGGATGATCGGTCTGCTCGAGGCGATCGATCGGTTTGATCCCGACCGCGGAATTCCGTTTGAGGCGTTTGCCCGGCTCCGCGTGCGCGGCGCGATCTATGACTACTTGCGGACGCTTGATCTCCTGCCGCGACTGGCGCGACAGCACGTGCATCAGGTGCAGGCCCAAGAACATTTTTTGGCCCGCCGGCTGGGCCGCGCCCCGACCGATCGTGAACTGGCGGAGGCGACGGGCATGAACGCCGCATCCCTGGCCCGAGCGCGCACAGACGCGCACGCTGGCACCCCACTATCCTTAGACGAGTTCAACGACAGCGATCGTCTCCCCGAGGCCCTCGCGCGCGACGCCGGAGGCGATGTCTCCGGCCTCGTCGAGCAGCAGGGGCGGGATGCTGCGTTGTGGCAGGCTATCGATTTGCTGCCGGTCCGGCACAAAGTTGTGATTGGTTTGTACTATTGTGAGGGACTCACGTTGGGGGCGATCGGTCGTGTGCTGCGCGTCACCGAGTCGCGCATAAGTCAGATGCGCAGCGAGGCTCTCCAGGGTCTCCGGACTCACCTGGCGCTACGGACGTGGTGGGATAGCGCAGGGTCAGACGGAGGCCGGCACCCAGGCGGCCCAAGGGCTACCGGGCCAGTTCCTGGGGCACAACATGACCGTGGACCGCGAGCAACTCAAGACCATTCTCACTGAGGCCCGACGGCAGTCTGCGGCTCAGGCCGCGATGCTGTTGTCTGGCGACGGAGTGGTGCTGGAATCCGTCGGTGATGCACAGGCCGATCTGGATACTCTCGCCGCATATGCGGCGAGCAGCGTGATGGTGTGTGAGCGACTGGGCGAAAGTGCCTCATTTGGATCCCCCGAAGCGGTGATGGTCGTTTTTCCCTCTCGGGCCGTGGCGATGGCTCCCCTGGGGCCGGCCATGGCGGTGCTGATCGGTTCCGCATCGCAGTTGGGGACGTTGCGGCTGACCCTGCTGCGCTTTGTGGACGATTTGGGAGCGGCTCTTCGAGGAGAACCGCGCCGCGCCGCCCCGGCGAGTACCAACGCGGATGCCCCCGCAGGAGATCGCACGAAGGTCGTACGCATTACACCTGGGTTGGGCTAGCCCCTCATTCTCTCTCGCGCCAAGGATTTGTTCATTTACTTCACGGTGTTTGCTGTGCAGCATCACACAAATTTGCGGGTCGATGTCCTCGCCGGGAAGTTACGCGCGGAACCACTCCCTATGCCCAAAAGGGTCACGTGCTGTGACTTTGAATACTGGATAGCACACCCACGAACGAAGCGTCTCAGGAGTGTCCGATGGCCGATAGCGTGACTGTGACCGTGCAACCTACGCCCAACGTCAATGCGTTAAAGTTCGTGCTCAACCGCCGCCTCACTGAGGGCAAGAGTCAAACCTTCCGGCCGCCGACTGAGGCGAGTGCATCCCCGCTGGCGGCGGCGCTGCTTGCCATTCCAGGTGTGGTCCAAGTCTTTTTCCTCAACGACTTTATTACGGTGACGCGTGATCCATCCGCGTCATGGGAGGTGCTTGCCGCGCAGGCCGAGGCCGTCATCACGCGGCACTTTGCGCCACAGGGCTGAATCCTACGTGGCCGGTTTCTCTCGCACGACGAGATCCGGCGTTTCCAGCAGGCGTTTCACTTCCTGAAGATACTGCGCCGCCTCTGCGCCGTCGGTGACGCGGTGATCGGCGGACAGCGTCAGTTTCATCGTGGTCGCCGCCACGATCTGTCCCGCGCGCACCACCGCCCGTGGCAGCGCTTTGCCGACGGCTAAGATGGCGGTCTGGGGAGGATTGATGATCGCGATGAAGTTGTCGACGTCGCCGAACATTCCCAGGTTGCTGACCGTGAACGTCCCGCCGTTGTAATCTTCGGGGTGCAGATGGCCCGCACGCGCACGCTCGCCTAGATCGTGGATCTTGCCCGCGAGCTCCGCGAGCGGGAGTCGGTCAGAGTCGTGCACCACCGGGGCGATCAACCCCTCCGGCAACGCGACGGCGATCGCCACATTGATCCGCCGGTACCGGCGGATCGTGCCGTCGATCAGGGCGCTGTTCAGATTGGGGAATTTGCGCAGCGCCAGGGCGGCCGCTTTCACGACCAAGTCATTGACCGACACCTTGCCCCCGGTTTGTGCTGCGTTCAGTTGTTGCCGCGTGCGCAGCGCGGCATCCATGTCCACTTCCACCGTGACGTAGAAGTGGGCCGCCTGCTGCTTGCTTTGGCTCATCCTCCGGGCAATCGTCTGCCGCATCTTGGTGAGGGGGACCGCGTCAAACTCGCCCTCCGCCCCCGCCGGGGGCGCGGCCGCGGCCGGAGTCGGCCGGGTCGCAGTGGCGACGAGGGCTTCTATGTCTTCCTTAGTAATGCGGCCTTCTGGGCCCGTCCCGCGGACGGTAGCCAAATCGATCCCATGCTCCGCCGCTAGATTCCGCGCAAGGGGGGAGGCTTTCACCCGGTCGGTCATATCCGTCCGGGTCACAGGGGGTTCGGAGGGTCGCGGGGGAGCGCTGGGGGAAGGGGAGGGGGTGGTTGGCTTCGCGGCGAGGCCCGGGCTGGGGGCGGGTGCGGGGGAGACTTTCTGGCCGGGGGCGCCGATCATGGCGATGTTCGTCCCGACCGCCACTGTCTGGCCTTCGGGGACGAGTATGGTTAGGAGTACCCCGGAGTCTTCGGCCTCGATGTCGACGTTGACCTTATCGGTCTCGATCTCGGCAATCGGCTCACCCTTGGCCACGGGATCACCGGGACGTTTCTTCCACTTAAGGATCTTGCCCTCTTCCATTGCGTCGCCCATCTTGGGCATGATGACGTCGGCCACCGCCGCACCCTCCCGCCTCAGGCCTCACAAGGCCTGGGGCCTCACTGCACCGTTCGTACGCTTAGGATTCCTGGGTCTCTTTTCACTTCCGGCCAAGTATTTTCTTCACGGCCTCAATGACTGCGGCCTCGTGCGGCACGGCGGCGAGTTCGAGTGTCCGGGCGTACGGCATCGGTACGTCCGCGCCAGTGACGCGTTCGATCGGAGCATCCAGCTGGTCGAAGGCTTCTTCGTAGATACGCATCGAGATCTCGGCCGCCGCCCCGAAGGGTTTCCATTGTTCTTGCAGCACGACCGCGTGATGGGTCCGGGCCACGGACTCCACCATCGTGCCGACATCCAGCGGGCGCAGCGTGCGCAGGTTGACGACCTCGGTCTCGATCCCCTCTTTCGCCAGCTGGTCGGATGCGGCTAGCGCCACGTGCAGCATTCGACTGTACGCGATGACTGTCGCATCGCGGCCGCGCCGGGCGATTGCCGCCGCGCCGAAGGGAAGCGCAAAGTCAGAGTCGGGCACGTCGCCTTTCATGCCGTACAGCGCAGCGTTTTCCAGGAAGATGACGGGGTCCTTCCCCCGAATGGCCGTCCGCAGCAGCCCGGCCGCGTCCGATGGGGTGGCGGGGGCGACCACGTACAGGCCGGGAAAATGGGCGTACGTGGCTTCTAGACTCTGGGAGTGCTGGGCGGAGAGCTGCACGCCGGCTCCGTTGGGGCCGCGGATGACCAATGGCACGTCGACTTGCCCACCGGAAAAGTAGCGCACCTTTGCCGCGTTATTGATAATTTGGTCCAAGGCCAGGAAGGCGAAGTTCCACGTCATGACCTCCACGACTGGTCGCAACCCGAGCATCGCCATCCCGATGGCCGCCCCGACAAACCCCAGCTCGGAGATGGGCGTGTCCATGACGCGTGTGGGACCATACCGAGCGAGCAAGTCAGCGGTGACGCGAAAGGTCCCTTGGTAGAGCCCAATGTCTTCGCCCAGCAGGAGGACGTTCGGATCTCGATCCATCTCGGCGATAAGAGTGGATCGTAGTGCGTCGCGGTAGGTCAATTCGGCCATGAGGTTACACCAGACCCGGTTTCGTCCCTACGAGGGCGTCCCGTAGACGTCCCGATAGAGTTCGTCAGGTGGCGGGGGTGGGCTCTCCTCGGCAAAGCGGACCGCGTCTTCCACGGTGCGCTGCGCGGTTTGGGAGATCTCTTCCACCTGCGCATCCGTCAGGCCGCCCGCAGCCCGCAGCCGGTCCTCGAGGAGGGTGATGGGGTCGCGCTTGCGGGCTTGAGCGACTTCGTCCTTGGTGCGGTACGGCTGAAACAGATCCGCGGCGCCATGACCGGCAAACCGGTAAGTCAGCAGTTCCACGGCGTACGGCCGTCCGTTCTCGCGCGCTAGTCGGACCACCCGATCGGCCACCCGGCGCACCTCGATGAAATCCATCCCGTCCATGCGCTCTGCTTCAATGTCGTAGGCGGCGAAGCGCGCGGCCAGGTTGGTGACCGCTGAGGAGCGGGCGACCGGCGTGCCCATGGCGTATTGGTTGTTCTCCACCACATACACGATCGGGCACATCTTCTGCTGGCCCCACAAGGCGGCCATATTGACGGGCTCGTGGAACGACCCGCTATTCATCGCCCCGTCTCCCAGAAAGCAGATGCAGATCCGGTCCGTTTCCCGATACCGCAGGGCATAGGCAGCGCCGGTGGCGAGGGGGATGTGACCGCCCACGATGCCGTAGCCGCCGTAGAAGCCGCGGCTGACGTCAAAGAGGTGCATCGAGCCACCCTTCCCCTTGGCCACGCCGGTGGCTTTTCCATACAGTTCAGCCATGACCGCCCCAGGGGGGACCCCTCGAAACAGCGCATGGGCATGATCGCGATAAGACGTGAAGAAGATGTCGTCGCTGCGCAGCACGGACAGAAACCCGGTGGCGACGGCCTCCTGGCCGCTGTAGACGTGCAGGTAGCCGCCGATCTTGCCGCGGCGGAACTGCCGTTCCGCTTCTTCCTCGAACCGGCGCGCCAGGACCATCTTGGCGTACCAGTCCAGGGCAGCGGCAAGCTCGTCGGAGCTGAGCTGCGGGGGCGCGGAGGTTCCCACCGTGCGTGATCCGGCAGAGCCTGCGGAACCGGTCATCCCACGGGTTCCTTGGCGGGTGGGTTTCATTGCGTCGGCGCCCATAATATCATAAATTTCATCCGACAATTATCCCATTGACGTTTGTAGTTGCCACGGTCGGCATTTTAGGAATATACTGCTTATATACTGATGAACCGTGTTGAGACCGTCCGTCTGCACCCGCCTGACCCCGCCCCGGTGCTCGCGTGGCTCGAGCAGTTCAATGCGGCGGCGAACTGGCTGTCTGGCGTCGCGTTCCGAGAACGCCTCTGGCATTGGTTGCCCCTCCAGCGCCGGACCTATCGGGAAGTGCGAGAGAAGTTTCACTTGCCTGCGGCCGCGACCGTGGTGGTCATCCGCAAGGTCGCCTACGCGTACCGCAACACACAGCGCCGACAGCACCAAGCCACCTTTCGGCGGCGCGGGGCTATCCCCGTGTACAAGCATCGGTACAAACGCGACGGCACGGTGTCCTTGTATGGCTTTCGGATCCCGTTCACCGCGCGTCCGCAGGCAGGGTTATCTAGTCGCCACCAGGCGGTTCTGTGCTATCGGCGGGGCAAGTTCATCCTGCATCAGGTAGTGGAGGTGGACGTCCCGGTTCCCGCTCCCGTGCAGGAGTACCTGGGCTGCGACCTGGGGATGGTGAACCTGCTCACGGACAGCGAGGGGGAGACCTACAGCGGTCAGGCGGTGGAAGAAAAACGGCGGATTTACATCCACCGGCGAGCGCGCTTGCAGAAACGGGGCACGCGGGCGGCCCGCCGGAAACTCAGAGCACTGTCCGGACGCCAGCGGCGATACCAGCGGGATGTCAACCACGGGATCGCCAAGCGGGCGGTAGCTAAGGCGCAACGGCTCTGCTGTGGGATCGCCCTGGAAGACCTGCAGGGCATCCGCGACAGGATAAAGGCCAGGCGCCGCCAGCGGGCCCGACTGCACAACTGGGCTTTCGGACAACTGCGGGAGTTCATTGTCTACAAGGCCGCTCAAGCCGGGGTCCCGGTCGTCTTCGTGGATCCGGCCAACACGAGTCGCAGCTGCCCGGCCTGTGGTCATGTGGAGAAGCGGAACCGCCGCTCGCAAGCCGAATTCAGCTGTCGTCGGTGCGGGCACGCTGGGCCGGCCGACGTCATCGCGGCACGGAACATTCGTGCCTGGGCGCGTGGCGATGCGCCGATGGTCGCGTCCGCAAGGGCAGCGACAAGTCCCCACCCTACATCGAGGGATAATCGCCTTTCATCCCTGTCGCGATGACGCTTCTACCGACCCCCTCGCCCGCCGAACTCCGCGCCCGGCTGCTTGCGCACCTCGATGAAATGCGCCGGGTGCTTGAGCGGACGGCGCCTTTTCTCCCTGACGACCAGCGTGGCGAGTACAAGCGCCTGCGCGAGGCCCTCGACTCACTCGACCGCCGGATTCGCGAGATCATTGCGGAGTGAATCACTGACGGGGGTCGCAGAACCCGGTATAATCGCACCACTGTGAGTGCCCGCTCCACGCTTGAGTTCATCCGGGATCTTCCGAAAGTCGAGCTCCACCTGCACCTCGAAACTTCGTTGCGCCTGCACCGTCTCGTCGAACGCCAGCACCGTCCGGATGGTGATCCTCCGGGGAGTGGTGCGCGTGCGCCGGCGGGGGGCGAAGGGTCCGGAGTCGCCGACCCGGAGAAGTTTACGGGGTACGATCGGCTCCGGCGCCTGCGGTACCTCAGTCGCGCCGGAAAGATTCCTGATTCCTTCTACTCGTCTGAGAACATCGAGCAGATCACGTTAGAACTCCTCGCGGAAGCAGCCGCGCAGCGCGTGCGCCACGTGGAAGTCCGCGTGGGAGGGCGGCGCGGCTTTGCGCTCCTCGGCACGCGCCGCATGCTCGAGGCGATGGCGCGCGCCCGAGGGCGAGCTGAGCGGGAGCAGGGGATCACAAGTGGGTTTCTCATCACGCTGGTGCGCGAGCGCGGACCCGAGGAAGCAGAACAGCGCGTGCGCGAGGCGATCGCCTGCCGCGATTGCGGTGTGGTGGGCGTGGATCTGGCCGGCGATGAACAAAATTACCCACCCGCACTCTTTGCCCGCGCCATGGATCTCGCGCGCGAGGCTGGCTTGGGCATCACCGTGCACGCGGGGGAGTTTGCGGGTCCGGCCAGTATCTGGACGGCCGTCTACCAGCTTGGCGCGCGGCGCCTCGGCCACGGCATTCGCGCCGCCGAGGACCCCGAGTTACTCTACCGCCTGCGTGAGCGCGGGGTCACACTCGAGCTATGTCCCACATCGAACCTGCGCCTGGGATTGTGTGACTCGATGGAGGCGTTGCCTATCCGCCAACTCATGGCGGCGGGGGTGTCGGTGACAGTCAACAGCGACGATCCGGTGCTCTTGGGCACCGACATCTCACGTGAGCTAGAGATCGTGGCAAGAACGTTTGCGCTCACCTCCGATGAGGTGCGCGCGTTGGTCGACACCGCCTCGCGCGCGGCCTTTTCCGCGCCATCGGCCCTTCCTTGACAGCCTAGGGGGCTCATGACACAATGAACCTGAACTCAGTTGTTGAGTGATTTAGTCCAGAATTTTCCCCGCCATCAGGGCGGGTAGAAGAGGGGTCATGGCCGACCTCGAGATCAAAGATCTTGGTGTGCAGGTCGAGGAGAAGGTCATCCTCAAGGGCGCCAACCTGTCCCTCAACAAGGGCGAAATCCACGCCCTAATGGGCCCCAACGGTTCGGGGAAATCCACTCTCGCGAACGTCTTGATGGGGAATCCCTTTTACCAAGTCGTCAAGGGTGAGGTCCTCTATAAAGGAGAGGATCTGCTGGCGATGGCCCCTGATGAGCGTGCGCGCAAGGGGTTGTTCATCGCCTTCCAATACCCGGTAAGCATTCCGGGGGTGACGATGAGCAGCTTCCTGCGTACCGCGGTGTCAGCGCGCCGCGGGTACGACAAAGAGCTCATGCCGGTGGGAGACTTCCAGAAATTGTTGAAGCAAAAGATGAGCGAACTGCGGATCGAGCCGGCCATTGTGGCGCGCTACGTGAATGAAGGATTTTCAGGCGGCGAGAAAAAGCGCGCGGAAATCTTGCAAATGGCACTGTTGGAGCCAGAGATCGCCATCATGGACGAGACCGACTCCGGATTGGATATCGACTCGGTCAAGGTTGTCGCTGACGGCGTGAGTCGCATGTACGAGCAGGCGCAGGGGAAGTTGGGGATTCTGCTCATCACGCACTACTCACGGATCCTCCACTACATCAAGCCCTCCGCCGTGCACGTCATGTTCGACGGTCGGTTTGTCGTCTCGGGCGGTCCGGATCTAGCAGAAGAACTCGAGCAAAGCGGGTACGAGGGAATCAAATCGCAAGTCGAGGTGATCGCGGCGGAGGTCAAGAACGAAGGCGCCGTCCGCCGCGCCGGCAAGGTGTTCTGGGTCGCGCACTAGGAGGATACCGTGGCAGTCACTAACCAGCTAGGCATCGATCTCGACAAGTACAAGTGGGGATTCCACGATCCCGAGAAGTACGTCTACAAGTCGCGCAAGGGACTGAACCGCGAGGTCGTGGAGATGATCTCCTCCATGAAGAGTGAGCCGGAGTGGATGCGGGCGTACCGACTCCACTCGCTGGAGCATTTCCAGCAGCGGCCCATGCCGAAGTGGGGGGCCGATCTCACCCAGATCAACTTTGACGACGTCTTCTACTACCTCAAGCCGACGGAGAAGAAGGAACGGAGCTGGGACGAGGTCCCCGAGACGATCAAGAACACGTTCGAAAAGCTCGGGATCCCCGAAGCAGAGCGCAAGTTCCTCGCCGGGGCCGGGGCCCAGTATGACTCGGAGTCCGTCTACCACAACCTCAAGGAGGAGTGGGAGAAGCTCGGAGTCATTTTCCTCGACACCGATTCCGCGTTGCGGGAGCACCCCGACCTCGTGCGCGAGTATTTTGGCACGGTCGTGCCGCCTGAGGACAATAAGCTAGCGGCGCTGAACTCCGCAGTGTGGTCCGGGGGATCTTTCGTCTACGTGCCCGCCGGCGTGCACGTCGACATCCCGCTGCAGGCATACTTCCGCATCAATGCCCAGAACATGGGGCAGTTCGAGCGCACGCTCATTATCTGCGAACCGGGCTCCTACGTGCACTATGTGGAAGGGTGTACCGCGCCCATCTACACCACCGACTCGCTGCACGCGGCGGTGGTAGAGATCATCGTGAAGGAAGGGGCCCGCTGTCGGTACACGACCATCCAGAATTGGTCGACCAACACGTACAACTTGGTCACGAAGCGCGCCGTGGCATACCGCGATGCGACAATGGAGTGGATTGACGGGAATTTAGGGAGCAAGCTCACTGTCAAGTACCCCAGCGTCTTCATGGTGGAGCCTGGTGCGAAGGGCGAAATTCTCTCGGTCGCGTTTGCCGGGAAGGGGCAGCACCAGGATCCCGGGGGCAAGGTTATCCATGCCGCGCCGCACACCCAGTCGGTCGTCGTGAGCAAGTCGATTGCGAAAGACGGAGGGCGCGCGGGCTACCGGGGGCTGGTGAAGATCTACTCCGGGGCCAAGGGGAGCAAGTCGGCCGTGCGCTGCGATGCACTGATCCTCGATGACCAGAGCCGCAGCGACACCTACCCGACGATGGAAATCGACGAAGAAGATGTGTCGATCACGCACGAGGCGACGGTCTCCAAGGTCTCCGATGAGCAGCTGTTCTACCTGATGAGTCGGGGGGTGCGCGGAGACGAGGCCATGAACATGATCGTCCGTGGCTTCGTCGAGCCCATCGTGAAGGAGCTGCCACTCGAGTACGCCGTGGAACTCAACCGGCTCATTGCGCTGGAGATGGAAGGATCCGTCGGCTAGGCACAGAGCGAGACCATTTAGGCAGACGCAGTCGAAAGGTTGGAGGTTGAAGGGGTCTACCTTCAGCCTTCAACCTTCAGCATTTTGGTGACGTAGGTGGACAGGACGACGACTGGTGCAGACGCGATGACGGCTGAGCAGACCACCCAGGCGCTCCATCTCGGCGGGCTGACCCGCGACGCCGTGTTGGCTCTGTCGCAGCGGTACGACGAACCGGCGTGGATGCGCGAGTTCCGCCTCGCCGCGTGGACCGCTGCCGAGCGGTTGCCCTGGCCCTCTCCGAAGGACGAGGAGTGGCGGCGTACCGATCCGGCCGTTTTCAACCTCGACGGCATCCGCCCCTATGTGGACGCCCCTGCCGGTGCGCTTCCGTCGGAAGTTCAGCAGGCGATCGCGGCGTGGGACGCCCCGCTGGGAGTGCTGGTGCAGCGCAACTCCCAGACCGTCCGCGGGATGCTCGATGACCAAGCCGCCCCGGGCGTCATCTTCACGGATCCCCACACCGCGCTCGGCAAGAGGCCTGATCTGATGCGGGACCATTTCATGACCGCGGGCGTGCGCCCCGAGGAGACGAAGTTTCGGGCCTTGCACGGCGCACTGTGGAGTGGGGGGGCCTTCCTTTACGTCCCTGATGGGGTGGAGCTTACTCGACCTCTGCTCTCTCTCACGTGGATCGATGCCGATCGCATAGGGGTCTTTCCCCACACCCTAGTGATCGCCGGGCGGGGCAGCCGCTTCACCCTGATTACCGGGACCGGATCGGCGGCGGGAGAATGGCCCGCGTTTGCTGATACTGTAACCGAGGTCATCGCCCTCGACGGCGCTCAGGTCCGAGTGGTCACGCTGCAGGAGTGGGGGCGCAACGTCGTCGAGGTGGGCATCGTCCGCTCCACTCTCGCCCGCGACGCCACCTTCCACAGTTTGGTCGTAAGTTTAGGGGGGAAAGTCACCAAGATGAACATCGAGTCCATCTTGGCCGGACAGGGAGCCACCTCCGAGATGTTGGGGCTCGTTTTCGGCGATGGGACGCAGCACGTTGACCTGCACACGCTGCAGGAGCACCGCGCGCCCCACACGCTGTCGGATCTGCTATATAAGAACGCCGTCAAGGATCGCGCCCGCAGCGTGTTTTCTGGGATGATCCGTGTGCACTACGGGGCCCAGAAGACCAATGCATTTCAGGCCAACCGCAACTTGATCCTCTCGGAAGGCGCGAGGGCCGATTCGATTCCCAACTTGGAGATCATGGCCAATGATTTACGGTGCACCCACGGGTCAGCGACCAGTCACCTCAACGAAGAGCACCTGTTCTACCTCATGAGCCGCGGGCTCACCCGCGGGCAGGCGGTGCGAGCGGTCGTCGAGGGATTTTTTGCCGAGTTATTGGACCGAGTTCCGCTAGACCGCCTCCGGCAGCGGTTGCAGCAGGATATCGAAGCGCGGATGGCCCGGTAGACGCGAAGGGCGAGGCGACCGAGACGATATGACAGAGACGACAACGGAGTTCATCCCGGCAGCGACTGTGGAAGAGGTCCCGCCCGGAACGTCGAAGGTCATTACGGTCGAGGGACGGCGCCTCGCGTTGTTTAACGTGAACGGCACCTTCTACGCGATCGACGACACCTGCACGCACGAGGAAGCCTCCCTGGGGACCGGTGCGGTGCACGGCGAGGTTGTGGCGTGTCCGAAGCACGGGTCGCGCTTCCACATTCCCACCGGCCGTGTCCTGTCGCTCCCCGCGGTCGTTCCTCTCAACACGTACCAAGTGAAGGTCGAGGCGGGTCGGGTGCTAGTGCTCCCCGTACCGCATCGCGGGCGGGGGATGCCCCACAAAGCGTGAGATGCGGATGAGCGACCCAAAGACGACAAGACAGGAGCGGGCGACCATGCTGGCGGACACCCTGCGTGCGGATTTTCCTCTCCTGAGCCGCAGCGTGCACGGCAAACCGCTCGTGTACTTGGACAACGCGGCGACGTCCCAGAAGCCCCGCCGGGTCATCGACGCGCTGGTCCGCTACTACTCCGACTACAACGCGAACGTCCACCGGGGCATCTACGCCATCGCCGAAGAGGCCACCCGTCGCTATGAGGAGTCGCGTGCGAAGGTAGCGGCGTTCGTCGGTGCGCGGAGACCTGAAGAACTCGTGTTCACTCGCGGTACGACGGAAGCCATCAACCTCGTCGCGTACGCCTGGGGACGCGCCAACGTCCACCCCGGCGATGAGATCGTGCTCACCGAAATGGAGCACCACAGTAACCTGGTGCCCTGGCAATTGCTGGCCGCGCAGACCGGCGCCGCGCTCAAGTTCATCCCGTTCGACGGCCAGGGCGTGCTGCAACTGGACGCGTTCGAGCGGCAGCTGTCGGAACGGACGAAGCTCGTGGCACTCACCCACGTGTCCAACGTCCTCGGGACGATCAACCCGGTTCGAGAGATCGCTGCCCGTGCGCATGCAGCAGGCGCGAAGGTATTGATCGACGGCGCCCAGAGTGCCCCGCACATGCCGGTGAACGTCGCCGATCTGGGGGTCGATTTCTTTGCCTTCTCGGGACACAAGATGTGCGGGCCGACAGGCAGTGGGGCGCTGTGGGCGCGCTACGAGATCTTAGAGGCGATGCCCCCCTTTCACGGGGGCGGCGAGATGATCATGCTGGTGCAGCTCGAATCCTCGACGTACAAAGATCCGCCGCACAAGTTTGAGGCCGGCACGCCGAACATCGGGGACTGCATCGCGTGGGGCGAAGCTGTCGACTACTTGCAGGCGATCGGCTTGGACGCGATCCGCGCTCACGAGGTGTACCTGACGTCGTACACGTTAGAGCGCCTGTCCGAGGTGCCGGGGCTCGTGGTGTACGGCCCGCGCGACCTGACCCGCCGCGGCGGGGTGATCTCCTTCACGCTCGATGTTGCGCACGCGCACGATGTCGCCCAGGTCTTAGACCAGGAAGGCGTGGCTGTGCGTGCGGGGCACCACTGCACCCAGCCGTTGCACCGTCGGCTGGGGGTGTCGGCGACGAGCCGGGCGAGTGTGTACCTGTACAATACGGAAAGAGACATCGACGCGCTGGTGCGGGGTTTGCACGCTGTGCGCAAGCTATTTTCCCCCAGACCGACGCCGGTGCATCAAGCCTAGAGGATGGCGCCTACGACCCATGGCACTTGACGACCTGTACCGCGAAGTTATCCTCGACCACTACACGCATCCGCGCAACAAGGGGACCCTCGCCGATGCGGAGATCAAAGTCGAGGGGGCCAATCCCCTGTGCGGCGATGAGCTGGGTATCTACGTCCACCTCGCCGACGGGAAAGTGGCCTCCGTGCGATTTGAGGGGCGGGGGTGTTCGATTAGTCAGGCTTCCGCGTCGATGATGACCGAGATGATCAAAGGGAAGACGCTGACACAAGTGCACGCCTTGGTGGAACAGTTCCGGGCGATGATGCACGGTGGCGCCGCCTCGGAGGACGACCTCGGCGAGCTGATGGCGTTGCAGGGTGTCCGCAAGTTCCCGGTCCGCATCAAGTGCGCGACACTGGCCTGGGTCGCCTTGGATCAAGGTGTGGAGGAGTTCCAAGCCACCCGGGGTAAGGTGGAAGCGAAGGCAAGCAGCGACAAGTAACCGTGCGCGACGAGGGACCGGGGGGCGGGCTGGTGCCCCCCTTTCTGTTGTCGGGCCACTCCGGCCCGCGCGGGATCTTGCGAGAAGGAGTCACGAGCATGCCGCTAGAGCAGTGGCGTCAGCTTGCGGCGCAGTTGCGGGTCGATAGCATCCGTGCGACGACCGCGGCGGGATCGGGGCACCCCACCTCGTCCATGTCGGCGGCCGACCTCATGGCCGTCCTGCTCGCCGGTCACCTGCGCTACGACTTCGCCGATCCCAAACATCCCGCTAACGACCACCTCATTTTCTCCAAGGGCCACGCCTCCCCACTGCTGTACGCGCTCTTCAAGGCCGCAGGCGCGATCACGGATGCGGAGTTGTTGACGCTCCGAACGTTCGGCAGCCGCCTGGAAGGGCATCCCACCCCCGTGCTGCCGTGGGTGGACGTGGCGACTGGGTCGCTGGGACAAGGACTCCCCATTGGCGTGGGCCTCGCCCTCGCAGGAAAATACCTGGACCGGATCCCGTACCGTGTGTGGGTGCTCAGCGGCGACAGCGAGATGGCCGAAGGGTCCGTGTGGGAAGGCATTGAGCACGCCGCGCACTACAAGCTGGGCCAGTTGATTTGCATTGTTGACGTTAACCGGCTGGGCCAGCGTGGGGAAACGATGTTGGGCTGGAACACCCACGCCTTTGTCCAGCGCGCGACGGCGTTCGGATGGCGGACGATCGAGATCGACGGCCATAGCCTCGATGACATCGACCGCGCGTACACGCACGCCGAAGTCGTGGCGTCATCCGATCAGCCGACCATGATTGTGGCGCGGACGATCAAAGGAAAGGGTGCCAAGCTGGTCGAGAATCAGGACGGGTGGCACGGCAAGGCGTTGTCCCGTGAGCAGGCCGCTCAGGCGATCGCCGAGCTCGGGGGCGAACGGCACCTCACAGTACAAGTGAGGCGGCCGGATCCCGTGCGCCCGGCGGCGACTCCGCCGGCGCAGCCCCTCCAACTCCCCACGTACAAAGTCGGGGATAGCGTCGCGACGCGCCGCGCATATGGCGATGCGCTGAAAGCGCTGGGGGCGGCGCATCCGAAAGTAGTCGCGCTGGATGGTGAGGTGAGTAATTCCACCTACGCGGAGGACTTTGCGCGCGCCTACCCTGATCGCTACTTCGAGATGTACATCGCCGAGCAGCAGATGGTAGCCGCATCCGTCGGCCTCCAAGTCCGCGGGTACGTCCCGTTTGCCTCGTCGTTTGCGACATTCTTCACGCGGGCGTACGACTTCATCCGGATGGGCGCCGTGTCCCGCGCCCACATTAACCTTGTCGGCTCCCACGCCGGAGTATCCATCGGCGGGGATGGCCCATCGCAAATGGGACTGGAAGACATCGCGATGATGCGGGCGGTGGGCGGGAGTACCGTCCTGTATCCGTGCGACGCAAACCAGACCTCCCGCCTTGTCGCCCAGATGGTCGACCGCCCAGGCATTGTTTATCTCCGCACCACGCGCGAGAAGACAGCGGTGCTCTACGACCCGAGCGAGACCTTCCCGATTGGGGGCAGCAAGGTCCTCCGTCGGTCTGACCACGACGTGGCGACGGTCGTGGCGGCTGGGATCACCGTCCATGAGGCGGTCCGAGCACACCAGCAGCTGGCGACGGAGGGGATTGCGGTCCGGATCATCGACGCCTACTCCGTCAAACCCATTGACGCGGCTACGCTCCGCCAAGCGGCGCGGGAGACCGGCATCATCATTACCGTGGAAGATCATTGGCCTGAAGGCGGGTTGGGCGAGGCCGTCCTAGCCGCGCTGGCGGGGGAGGAGTCTGCACCGCGAGCCCGCGTCCTGGGGGTGAAGGAGTTGCCCGGTTCGGGGACGCCAGATGAACTCATCGAGGCCGCTGGCATCAGCGCCCGGCACATCGCCAACGCGGTGCGAGCGATGATCGCAGAAAGAGGACCCGCTCGAGTCGGCGGGCGCTAATCGGCGGGGCGGATCGGCGCGGAGCCGTCGTCGACACCCGAGAATTGACAATCTGGGCGGGGGAGGCGCCCGCTCCGATATTTTCTTACGTGTTCGTGCTCAACTTAAGATTCTGCCCCGTGCCCGCCCCGTTTGACGGTCCGTCCCTCGTTCGCCTATGATGAATACGGAAGGGGCACGCCGAGCGGTGCAAAGGACATTATCGTCTAGGGACCGTTGTCATTCCCCCGTCTCGCGGCGTGTCCTGGAGGATGCCTGTGGCTACTGACCCAAAGTACGTCCCCCGCAGTCAGGCGCTCCCGTTCGACAAGGCTCTCGAAGTTATCGATGCCCTCCCGGGTGGCGGCGTCATCCTGACCAAAGTGGAAGAGGTTTTGAACTGGGGGCGGGCTGCCTCGGTGTGGCCGCTGACCTTCGGCTTGGCCTGCTGTGCGATCGAGATGATGCAGGCTTACGCTACGCGGTTTGATATGGACCGCATGGGTATCATCCCGCGTGCGACCCCGCGGCAAGCCGACTGCATTATCGTGGCTGGGCGCGCCACCCTGAAGATTGCGCCCATCGTCCGCCGTTTGTGGGAGCAGATGCCCGAGCCCAAATACGTCATCTCCATGGGCTCTTGTGCGACGTGCGGCGGGCCCTTCTACTACGATAACTACTCGATTCTCAAAGGCATTGACCAGGTGATCCCCGTTGATGTGTACGTGCCGGGCTGCCCGCCCCGACCTGAAGCCTTGATCGAGGGCTTCCTTAAGCTCCAGGACAAGATCAAGAAGGAACCGTTCCTGCGGCGGCGCATCCAGCGGGCCGCCGCGGCCGGGGTCGAGGAGAGTTAGCGGGATGGCCTTACGCACCGAAGAGTTGATGCTCAACATGGGGCCGCAGCACCCGAGCACCCACGGCGTGTTGCGCCTGGTTGTGACCCTCGACGGCGAGAACATCGTCGACGTGATGCCGGACATCGGCTACCTGCACTCGTCGGTCGAGAAGATGATGGAGTACCGCACCTACCTGCAGAACATCGCGCTCGTGGACCGGGGGATGGATTACCTGACCGCGATGGCCAACGAGGAAGTGTGGGTGCTAGCCGTGGAACGGTTGGGCAAGGTCGACGTCCCCGAGCGCGCCCGGTACATCCGCACCCTTATGCTGGAACTCCAGCGCCTCAGCAGCCACCTCATCTGGTTGGGCACGTTTGGCATTGACCTAGGCGCGTTCACGGCGTTTCTGTGGTGCATGCGCGAGCGGGAACGCATCATGGACCTCTTTGAAGCCGCGACCGGCGGCCGCCTGCACCATGTGTACTTCCGCATCGGCGGGGTGTTCGATGATCTCCCGGCGGAGTGGACGGACCGCTGTGAGACGTTCTGCGACGACTTTGAGTCGCGGTTGCCAGAATACGACGAGCTATTGACAGGGAACCCCATCTTCCTAGCCCGCACACAGGGGGTGGGCGTGCTGCCACGAGAGAAGGCCATCGCCATGGGCGCGTCCGGGCCGGTCGCCCGGGCGTCCGGGGTGGCCTACGATGTGCGGAAGGCGCATCCCTACGAGGTGTATGAGCGGATACAGTTTGACATACCGGTGCGCACCGAGGGGGATTGCTTTGCCCGCTACCTCGTGCGATTGGAAGAGATGCGGCAAAGCGTGCGCATCATCCGCCAATGCCTGGAACAGCTCCCCGCAGGCGAGATCCGGTCGAAGGTTGCAGTCACGCTGCGCCTGCCCAAAGGTGAAGTGTACGCCCGAACCGAGTCCCCTCGGGGGGATCTCGGGATTTACCTCGTTAGCGAGGGCACGGACAAGGCCTACCGCGTCAAGATCCGCGCGCCGGCGTTCACCAACCTGTATGCGCTGACGGAAATGATGCGCGGGTGGAAAATCGCAGACGTGATTGCCATTCTGGGGAGCATCGACATCGTGCTGTCCGATGTCGACCGCTGAGGACATATCGCCGATGAGTATGCCGATCTACTCCAACGGCCACAAGTCCCGCGCGGAACAGGCGTGGCTGGGCCTCGTAGGTTTGGTTACCGGGCTCAGAGCCACCTTGCGCACGATGTTCGAGCCCAAGGTGACCGTGTCGTACCCGGTCCAGAAAGTGAACGTGTCCTCGCGCTGGCACGGACTGCTCGCGCTGCCGATCGACCAGGAGACGGACAACGATCGCTGCATCATCTGTTTCCAGTGTGAACGCGTCTGCCCCGACCGGTGCATCCACATCGAGGCCACCGGGAAGGCGAAGGATCGGATCCTGACGCGGTTTGACATCGAGATGGACAAGTGTTGCTACTGTGGGCTGTGCGTGGAAGTCTGCCCTACCGAGGCCATCGTTTTCGTGCCCCACTACGAGGCCAGCACCTACAACCGCGCCAACTTGCTCTATGACCTCGACGACCTCCACCGCGCCGCGCCCAAGGAGCCGATCGCGACCGGGGTCGTGAAAGTGCGCCGCCCGGAGGCCCAACGATGAGCTGGGAGCTCGCGAGCAAACTGAAAGCGAGATTCCCAGAGGTCGAGCTCTTTCCGCGCCCCGCGGACGCGCCGGCGGCCGCACCGGAAGGCGAACCATCGGCTGAAGGCGCAGCGGTGATAGCTCGGCGGCCGGCTCATGAGCAACCTGCACAGTACCTGACCCCTGGGGTGTACGTGCCGCGCGACCGCGTGTTGGAAATCTGCCAGGTGTTGGCCACGGATCCGGCGTTTGCCCTCACGTACCTGTCCTTCGTCAGCGCGATCGACTGGCCTGACCGTGGTGAGCTCGAAATTCTCTACCATCTGTACTCCCACGCATCAGGCGAAGAACTTGCCCTGAAAGTCCGCGTGCCCCGCGACGACGCGCGCGTGCCGTCGGTGACCGGCATCTGGGATGGCGCCAACTGGCATGAGCGGGAAGCCTACGACCTCTTGGGTGTCGTCTTTGAGGGCCATCCCAACCTGCGCCGTATCATGATGACTGATGATTGGGCCGGGCACCCGCTGCGCAAGGACTACGTCTATGAGGACCCGCGCTGGCTGACCGAAGTCGCGAAAGAACGGCAGAAAGATGCCGAAGGCTTTGGGCTGGGGGAGCGGTCCTAGTAGGCCGTCTTCCCGGGCACGCCCGAATACCCAGCACTCCAGCATCATTTTGCCGCCCGACCGTTATTGAACCTTCACACATTCTCCCTAGCCTTGTAAAGACGATATGAGCCAGACGATCCTTGTCGTCGAAGACGACCCGAAGATCGTGCACCTCTTGCGCATGTACCTGGAGCGGGAGGGGTATGGGGTCGCCACAGCCGCCGATGGCCGCGACGCATTGGACGCGAGTGGGCGCGTCCATCCCAGTCTCATCATCTTGGACCTGATGTTGCCGCATGTCGACGGGCTGGAGGTGTGCCGACGCCTGCGGGCGAGTTCCGATGTCCCGATCCTCATTCTGACGGCGCGGGTCGACGAACTGGACAAGCTCGTGGGACTGTCGTTGGGGGCGGACGACTATGTGACGAAGCCGTTTAGCCCGCGCGAGGTCGTCGCCCGCGTCAAAACGATCCTCCGCCGCACGGCGCGGGAGCGGCCCCTGCGCGTGCTTCGCCGGGGATCGTTAGAGCTCGATGCCGATCGGCACCGGGTGACGGTGCACAGTCGCGAAGTGCCGCTGACCCCGGTCGAATTCAGGTTGCTGCAGACGATGCTCGCCTCCCCGGAACGCGCGTTCACGCGCGAACAGCTGCTCAATCAGATCTACGCTCACCAAGAGTCGGCGGTGGTCGATCGGACCATCGACGTGCACGTCGGGAATCTGCGGCAAAAGCTCGGAGACGACCCGGATCATCCCCGCTACATCGCCACGGTCCGCGGGGTCGGGTACAAACTGCTCTGATGCGGCGCAGCCTCTTTTGGACCCTGTTGGGGATCAACCTGCTGGTCGTGGGCGTGGCGGTGGGCACGACTGCGGTCCTCGTCGGCCGCCTCGCCGATGCGATCTTCGCCAGCCTGATGCAGGAGTTCAACATCCCGACCGATGTGCTCCACGAGTTGTTCACTGCCGCCCTCTGGCGCTCGTTGGTGTTCGCCAGCCTGGCGGCGGTAGGGGCGGGAGTGCTGCTCAGCATCGTTCTCTTTGTGCAGGTCATCCGGCCCGTCCGCGGGATGATGACGATGGCCGGACGGATCGCAGGCGGGGATTACGGGGCGCGCGTCGGGAAGGCGTCATCCGCAGAGCTGGGGTCGTTGGCCGAATCGCTGGATCGCATGGCGGAGTCGCTCGCGAATCTGGAGCGGCTGCGCAAGGACTTGGTCGCGAACGTGGCGCACGAGTTGCGGACCCCTCTGACAAATCTGCGCGGGTATCTCGAGGCAGTGCGGGAGGGCGTTACACCGGCCTCGGGTGAGGTGATTACCTCCCTGCATGAAGAGACCATGCGGCTGGTCCGCCTCGTGGACGGTCTGCACGACCTGTCGCAGTTTGACGCCCGCCTACCTCACGTGCATCTGCAGGCTGTGGATCTGGGCGAGTTGGTGCGCCGGGTGCTGACGGTTCGCCGCCCGGAGTTTGACGGAAAGCGGATCGTTGTCCGCGTCGCCACGACTGTGCCCGGACCGGTGCGGGCCGATCCCGACCTGCTCGCGCAAGCCCTCGGGAACCTACTCGATAACGCCGCAAAGTATACGCCGACAGGGGGCGATGTGGCAGTGGAGGTCGCACCGGCCGATGGTGCAGTGCGGGTGGCAGTCGCCAACACCGGGGAGGGAATCCCCCCAGACGATCTGCCGTTCATTTTCGAGAGATTCTATCGCGGCGAGAAATCGCGCTCGCGGGAATCAGGAGGGGCGGGCATCGGGTTGGCGATCGTCAAAGAGGTCGCGGGTGCCCACGGCGGGACCGTGGGAGCGAGTAGCGATGGGGGGCGGACGATCGTGTGGCTGACCGTGGCGGCAGAGATGCGAACGACGAGGGGCACCGTCGGTGGTGTACCATGAGGATTAGTGGTCCCAGTCGTCGGCGTGTTCACTGTGCCAATAACTCTGTACTGAGGAGCTCTGAATGAGAGAACGCACGACACGCCAGGATGTGCGCGATCGGCTGCCGCCGGGACAGTACCTGACCGAGAAGTGGCCCGTGCTGCATGCCGGGACCGTGCCTCGTTTTGACGCCGCCACCTGGGACTTCAAGATTTGGGGGTTGGTGGAGCAGCCGATCCGCCTGAGCTCCGCCGAGTTCTCCGCGCTGCCGACCGTCCACCTCAAGCGCGATATTCACTGCGTCACCGCGTGGAGCAAGCTAGATGTGGACTTTGAGGGTGTTTCCGTGAAGACGCTGCTCGCGCAGGCCAAGCCCCTGCCCGAGGCGCACTTTGTCATGGCGCATTCCGAACAGGGATACGAGACCAATCTGCCTCTGGAATACCTGTTGGCCGACGACGCGCTCCTCGCATCCCGGGCCGACGGGCAGAACCTGACTCCCGAGCACGGCTGGCCGCTTCGGCTAGTCGTCCCGCGCCTGTACTTCTGGAAGAGCGCGAAGTGGATCCGCGGCCTCGAACTGATGGGAAAGGACCGCCGGGGCTTCTGGGAGCGCAATGGGTATCACAATCACGCCGATCCCTGGAAGGAAGAACGCTACTCATCGCCCTGGGAATAGCGCAGAGGAACCCGCTTCCGATGATCTTTGGAGGCGTCCGGGGCTGACGCCTCCCCGGATTCCCCAACTCACTGTCCAGGCCCCCTTGGGAGGATGGCACCTTCATGAATTTGTTACACGACGCTTGTGGGAACTTTACCATTCCGGTGTAGCGTCAAATACGTGGGCCGGGTGGCGCAAGGCACAGCCTGAGCGGGGGGCGGGATCAAACTCTCCGCCCTGTGTCGCGACGGAGGAGAGCGAAATGAGAGAGCCGATGCGAGGACTGATCGCTGGCGGGCTCGCGGGCACCCTGATGGTCGTCCTGATGGTCCGCGGGGTCCGCTTTCTTACCGCAGGGCTGCCCATCGTGGCCCAAGCATTGTGGGAGCAAGCGAGCAGGTTAATTCCTCTGCAGGTATTCAGCTTTTTCATTGTCCGGTTCAAGTTCGCGGCCAAGCCGCTCGCGTTTTGGGGCATGATCGGAACTCTCGTCGTCGGCACGGCGCTGGCCGGAGCCGTGTTAGCTCGTTGGCCGTGGGTGCGAGCTCGCTTGTGGCGTACCGTTGGGGTAGCGTTCGCGCTCATCTTCATCCCGCTGGGAGTACTCGTCGTGGGACCGGCCACCACCTTGCTTGGCGCCCGGTATGAGGCCGGTGGAGTCCCGGTGTCGCCGGGAGCCTTATCCGTGCAGGTGGTCGCGGCGGTTGCCGTCTATGCAGCCGTCTTCTGCGTTCTGTATGCGTTCCTGAGCCGGTTCCGGCAGCCTGGGGGCGCGCCCTCGTCTGCCGTTGCGGTCGATCGCGAGGGGTTGACGCGGCGCGAAATGCTGCACCGCGCTGTTGTCGTCGCGCTCGGAGCAACCGGCGGAGTCGGATTGCTCCGCTGGGTGGCAGCCACCGGACAGGCCACGGTCGCCTTCGCGCAGTCGCTCTTTGACCGGGTCAAAGGGCTTCCCCCCGAGATCACGCCCACCTCCGACTTTTACGTCGTCAGCAAGAACCCCCCGGGTTTCGATCCGGTCGTCGACGCAAGTCGGTGGCACTTGGAGCTCGGGGGACTGGTAAACAAGCCGGCGACCCTCACACTCGAGGCGATTCGAGCGCTGCAACCGGTCACCCGCCCGCACACCCTGGAGTGCATCAGTAACGATGTGGGCGGTGACCTGATCAGCAACGCGAACTGGCGCGGAGCCCGACTCAAAGACATCCTCGACCAAGCTGGTGGGGTGGGGACGAAGGCGATCCAGCTCGCGTTCTCCTGCGCGGACGGATATACCGAGTCGCTCCCGGTAGCCGAAGCGGTGCACCCTGACACACTGCTGGCCTACGAGATGAACGGTGCGCCGCTGACGCCTAAACACGGATTCCCGGTCCGCCTGCTCGTGCCGGGGCACTTTGGCATGAAGAACCCGAAGTGGATTACCAAAATTGAGGCGGTGGACCACAACGTCTTGGGGTACTGGGAGCGATCCGGTTGGAACCAGCAAGCGGTCGTCAAGACGATGTCCAAATTCACCAGCCCTGAGGGGCGTCACATGATGTACCGCGTGGGCGAGGAAATCGCGCTGGGAGGCGTCGCTTATGCCGGCGACCGCGGCATCAAGGCGGTCGAGGTATCCGTCGACGATGGGAAGACCTGGCAGCCCGCACAGCTCAAGCCACCTCTAGGGCCATACACGTGGGTGCTGTGGGCAATGGTCTGGACGCCGAGCACCCCCGGTGATTACGCACTCCGAGCGCGGGCGACGAACGGCGCGGGTCAACTGCAGGTCAAAGATGAGGTGACGACGCTGCCTGATGGAGCTAGTGGGTACCATCGGATTGGGCTCAGGGTATCCAAGTGACCAACGCACGGGGGCGGTGAGACCGCGCAAGCACGAGAGAGGCCTTGCGAGATTCACATTCTCTAAGGAGGATGAGGCGATGAGACGCTTAGGTTTCGTTCTGGGAATTGCAGTGCTGGCACTACTGCCTGTCTCCACGACCCAGGGAGCAGACATGATGATGGCCGCGAGTAATGCGCTGAAGACCGCGTCGACGCACGCGGGATTCGCGGCCAGTTACACGGCCGTCGCGGAAGTGGAACAACACCTCCACCACGTCGTGAACTGCCTGGAGGGGGAGAACGGCAAGAATTACAACAAGGAAGCGGGTAACCCGTGCATGGGCCAGGGCACTGGGATTCTTGTGGACCTCAAGGCCTCGGGAATGGCCGGCGGGCACGCCTCCCCCTACGCGGAAATCGCCGACCAGGTGGCGTTGTGGGGAATCCAGCAGACAATGAACAAGGACATCGGTCGCGCACACGCGGCGGCGGCGGTGGCCAAGGACGCCCTGCAGTTGGCGATTGATAACTTTAAATAGCCGGACCCTATCGACACGAGCGAGGGAGAGCATATTGCTCTCCCTCGCGTCGTTTATGCACCCTTGGGCCGAGCTCACAGCCTGAGGGGCACGAACCGGGCGACATTGTCGCGACATGCGTCGCGGTATACTCAGGGTACCGATGTCCGCTGAGCGATCAGGGTGGTGGGCTGGGCTGGTGGCGGGATTCCTCACCGCCACCGCGATCTACTCTGGATGGTTTACGAACCGCATCCCAGTGGTGGCACTCGCCCTGTGGGACCGTCAGATGCGCCTCATCCCCATGCAGTTGTTCTCGTTTTTGATCGTGCGGCTGAAGTTTGCGGCCAAGCCCGCGGCGTTCTGGGGGATGCTGGCGGTCTTCGTCCTGCTCCTCGGCGTCGTCGGCGCCGTTGTGGCGCGATGGGCCGGACGGCGTCCCGGACGCCTGGTCGCTGGGGCGTGGCTGGTCGTGACCGGATTCTTGGCCCTCCTTACCTTCCGCCCCGCGTCAGACTATTTGGCCGAACGGTTGGCCGCCGCAGGCACGACCGCCAGTGGCCTGATCATCCCGCTCGCCTTGGGAGGCTACGGCGCCGTGTTTGCCGTGCTCTTCACCGCCCTCGTCCTCATCCTGCTTCGTCCCCCCGAGTCTCGGCCGACGACTCCGGAGGGGGTGACCCGCCGGGCTCTCGTGTCCCGGGCGGTCACCATCGTGCTCGCGTCCGCGGCCGGCGGCGCCGCCGCGCAGTGGCTGGTGTCCTCGTTGCGGAGCGCCACGGTGGCGGCGCAGAGTCTGTTCGCCCGGATCGAAGGGCTTCCCCCTGAGGTCACGCCGAACGACCAGTTTTACGTCGTCAGCAAGAATCCGCCAGGGTTTGACCCGATCGTCGGTGCTGACCGATGGGCGCTGCAACTCACCGGGTTGGTGGCGACCGCTGCTCGCCTGACCTACGACGAGCTGAAGGCCATGCCGGCAACCGAGCAAGTGCAGACTCTCGAGTGCATCAGCAACGCGGTGGGAGGGGATCTCATCAGCACCGCCCGATGGAAGGGCGTGCGGTTGCGAGATGTGCTGCAGCGCGCAGGCGGCCTACAGCCAACGGCGATCAAGGTGGTCTTCCGGTGCGCGGACGGGTACAAGGAATCACTGCCCATCGCCGACGCCGTCCATCCGGCGACGCTTCTCGCTTATGAAATGAACGGCGAGCCTCTCCCAGCCAAACATGGCTTCCCTGTGCGCTTGCTTGTGCCGGGGCTGTTCGGGATGAAGAACCCCAAGTGGATTACCACGATCGAGGCGGTCGACTACGATCTCCGTGGATACTGGGAGGCCTCCGGCTGGAGCGAGGAGGCTGTGGTGAAGACGATGTCGGAATTCACAGGCGTGCCGCGGTCGGCGCCTGCGGGAGAGCTCGCGATCGGCGGGGTCGCGTACGGCGGGGATCGAGGGATCAAAGCGGTCGAGTACAGCGCCGATGATGGGAGAACGTGGCACCCGGCAGAAGTGAAGCCGTCGTTGGGTCCGTTTACCTGGGTCTTGTGGGCCGCGTTGTGGAGACCAACTGCGCCCGGGGAGTACACGTTGAAGGTGAGAGCGCGCGACGGGGTAGGGGTGCTGCAGACCTCCGACCATGCGGACACCCTGCCTGATGGCGCGTCCGGTTATCACACCGTACGCGTGCGGGTGAGATGATGAGGAGGCGTTGCTTGACGCTCGCGCGGAGCGCCGCCTATAGTGATTGGCAGACCCGCCGGAAGTGATGACGTGTGCGCTGAGAGGCTGCGGGTTCCCGAGGGTGCGGTGCGGCTCGACTATCTCTTCGACATCGATATGAGGTATGTCGGCGAGACCGTGGACCTGCGTCCCCATGGCGACGGGATCGGTGAGTGGTTCGGCGTGCTGGAGGGGGCTATCCGCGGGCCCCGACTCACCGGTCGGTTGCGGTGGGCGAACCACTCGCGGCAGCGCGAGGACGGCGTCTGGTGTCCAGACGCGCACGGGGTCGTGACGACCGACGACGGGGCACAAATCCTCATGACCATGCGCGGCTACAACATCCCCGCGAAGGTCTCGGGGGAGAGGGGCTCCGTGGTGGCAACCTGCACCTTCAGTTCCTCGGAGGCGAAGTACCGATGGCTCAACAATGTGATCGCAGTCGTGGAGGGCACGCGCGACCCCGAGCGAAATGAGACCCGCTTGAAAGCCTACGCGTGCGTGAACGAAACCATCACCCGATCACCCACCCTTGCGTAAGGGGTTTTGAGCTCACGGATGCGGCACTCCCGCCACTTCTCTCTGGACGAAGCCACCCAGGCGTTAGCTCACTTGGCGCCCCTGCTCGAACGCTTGAAGGATCTGCACGCTTCGGCCCTTCCCCTGGCAAGCCGCCTGGAGGCATTGTGGCGTCGTCTCGACGCCGGCGATCAGGTTCTAGACGAGATCGCCACGCTTCAAAAGCAACTGGACGCGCGCTCACACGACGCGGACCAGATCCTCCAGCAGTTGGAAGAGATGGGCTGCGTCGTGCGCGATACGCAGAGGGGGCTTGTGGATTTTCCAGCGCACGCCAACGGGGCGGAATTCTACCTCTGCTGGCATCTGGGGGAGGAGGCCATCGGTTCCTGGCACGGACTCGACGAAGGGTTTGCGGGCCGCAAACCGCTCAGCACTCGGCCGGGCCACGTCATGCACTAGGTTGTCACGTGAGGCGCGGCCGAGCCCCGAACGCATTGCGCGACGACGGAGGACGTACTGGCGATGTCTGATCTTTATGATGTGCTCATTATCGGCAGCGGTCCCGGCGGCTACGTCGGCGCAATTCGCGCCACCCAGCTCGGTCTGAAGGTCGCCCTCGTGGAGCGGGAAAAAGTCGGCGGGACTTGTCTGCACATCGGCTGCATCCCCACCAAGGCGTTGCTTCACACCGCTGAGCTATTGGATCAGCTGCGCGATCCGAAAGAGGAGGGGCTGGCCGTCGACCACGTGGCCGTCGACTTGGCCGCGGCGCTCGCGCGCAAGGCGCGAGTCGTGGACCAGCTCTACAAGGGGACCCAGTTCCTGATGCGCAAGAACAAGATCGACGTCTTCTTGGGGGAAGGCCGCTTCTTGGGCGCCACCAAGGTTGGTGTTGCTCTATCGGACGGTTCAGAAACCGAGCTCAATGCCCGGCACATCATGATCGCCACTGGGTCTGCCCCGCGCAGCGTGCCGGGGATTGCTTTTGACCACGTAAAGATTATTGATAGCACCGACGCCCTCAACCTCTCCACCGTGCCCCGCGCCATCGCCATCTTGGGGGCCGGCCCGGTGGGGGTGGAATTTGCCAGCCTCTTCTGCGCTTTTGGCAGCGAGGTGACCCTCATCGAGCTGCTGCCGACTCTTTTGCCTCTCGAAGATGAAGAGATCGGGCAGGCGCTGGAGCGGTCCTTCACGCGCCGGGGGATCAAGGTCCTCACGCAGGCAACGGCCAAGTCCGTGGATGCGACCGGGCCTCGGGTCAAGATTTCCGTGGCAAAAGGCGACCAAACATCCGTCGTAGAGGCGGACTACCTGCTTGTTGCCGTCGGACGCAGTGCGGTGACCGACGGTCTCGCTCCTGCGGAGGCCGGCGTCATGCTGGAAAGAGGCGCCGTGAAGGTCGATGGTCAACTGCGTACGATAGTGCCGCACATCTACGCCATCGGCGATGTGCTCACCGGGCTCGTGCCGTTCCGGTTGGCCCACGTCGCGAGCGATGAGGCAATCGCAGCCGTCGAGACGATTGCCGGCCACAGCGGGCATCCTGTGAACTACGACACGGTGCCGCGGCCGACGTACTCGATCCCTCAAGTTGCGACCGTCGGGCTGAGCGAACGGCAGGCCAAAGAACAAGGCCACGACGTAAAAGTGGGGCGTTTCAGTTTCCAGGCCAACGCCAAGGCCGTGGTCGAGGGGTCACGCGAGGGATTTGTGAAGGTCGTCACCGACGCGAAGATTGGGGAGCTATTGGGTATTCATATGATCGGGCCCAGCGTTACAGAGCTGCTGGCCGAAGCGGTCGCTCTCAAGTACTTGGAGGCGACGGTGACCGAACTTGGCGCCCCCGTCCACTCGCACCCGACGTTGTCGGAAGCGGTCAAAGAGGCCGCGCTGGATGCGATGGGACGCGTCATTCACATGTGATGGGCGGTTTGGGGGAGGCGGTGCGATGAGCGCAGAGACCAAGGCCACCGTGACAGCCCGCCACCGCGGACTGGGGCTGTCCGATCAGGATGTCCAGGACATGTACTACTACATCGTGCTGGCCCGGGCACTGGATGACCGCATGTGGGTGCTCCAACGCGCGGGCAAGGCGATGTTCGTGATCTCCGGGGCCGGCCACGAAGGGTGCCAGGTGGCGGCGATGTGGCCGTTGGACAAGCGGCGCGACTGGCTCGTGCCCTTCTACCGTTCCGTCGCAGCCTGCCTGGTGAAGGGAATGTCTCCGGCGGATCTCTTGCTGGGTCTGTTTGCCCGGGCGACCGATCCCAGCAGCGGGGGACGGCAAATGCCCGGCCATTACGGCCACCCGCGGTGGAAGATTCTGTCTACTAGCAGCCCGGTTGGAACGCAGTACCCGCATGCGGTGGGGATCGCCTATGCTGCCAAACTCCGCAAGACCGGGGAAGTGACGATGGTGAGCGTGGGAGAGGGCGGCACGAGTGAAGGGGACTGGCACGAGGCCCTGAACTTCGGGGCCATCCACAAGTGTCCAGTACTCTTCATCGTGGAGAACAACGAGCTCGCGATCTCCGTCCCGTTGCGCAAGCAGATGGCGGTGGAGAGCGTGGCCCTGCGTGCTGCGGGGTACGGGATGCCGGGAGTCCGCGCAGACGGCAGTGATGTGCTGGAGTGTTATCGCGTCGCCCGCGAGGCTTATGATCGTGCCCGGCGCGGGGAGGGGCCAACGCTCATCGAGTATCGCGTGCCCCGGCTGGGGTCCCACAGTAGTGACGATCAACAGGAACGCTATCGGTCCAAAGAAGAGCTGGAGCAGGTGCGTCGTCGGGATCCCCTCCAAACCTTCCGCACGTACCTGGAGAGCGTGGGTGTCCTTGGCGAGGCCAAACTGAAGGAGATCACCGACCGCGTCCGGCGTGAGATCGACCAGGCTACCGATGAGGCTGACCGGGCGCCTCTGCCCGATGCGGCGTCCGCCGCGCGGCATGTCTTCGCCGAGGGCGACTAGGAGACCGCGATGCCAGAGTTGCGTTACATCGACGCGATCAACCAGGCCCATCACGAGGAGATGTTGCGCGACGAACGGGTTCTGGTGATGGGCGAAGACGTCGGCCGCAAGGGCGGGGTCTTCGGGGCCACGATGGGCTTGCTGGAGAAATTTGGCGAGGACCGTGTCATCGATACCCCCCTCGCAGAGTCTTCCATCGCGGGGGTCGCGGTGGGCATGGCCTGCAACGGGCTGCTGCCGATCGCGGAGTTTCAGTTTGCCGACTTCATCCATCCGGCCTTTGACCAGATCGTGAGCGAAGCGGCGCGGATGCGCTATCGATCCAACAACGCGTTTAGCTGCCCGGTCGTGTTTCGAGCACCCTATGGGGCGTCGCACGGCACAGCCCTGTACCACTCACAGTCCATTGAGGCCTTCTACGCCCACGTGCCGGGATTGAAAGTCGTGGCCCCCGCGACGCCGTATGACGCGAAGGGGATGCTGAAGGCGGCGATCCGCGACCCCGATCCAGTTCTCTTCTTGGAACACAAACGGATGTATCGGGTCGTGAAGGGCGAGGTGCCTGATGGCGACTACACGGTGCCCATCGGGCCGTCGGCGGTGCGCCGTCAGGGGAAAGATCTGTCAGTATTCGCCTATGGATGGATGCTTCATGAATCCCTCGCCGCGGCGGACGCTGCTGCCGCCGAGGGCATCGAGGCGGAGGTCGTTGATATCCGCACCCTCGCGCCGTTAGACAGGGGCACCATCTTAACTTCGGTGGCGAAGACCAACCGCGCGCTCATCGTGTACGAAGACAACTCCTTCATGGGCTATGGAGCCGAGATCGCCGCCCTCATCGCCGAGCATGCGTTTTCCGATCTGGACGCGCCCGTGATGCGGGTGGCCGCGCCCGATGTGCCGGGAGTTCCCTTCGCCAAGCCGCTGGAAGAATGGTTTGTCGTGACCAAGGACAAGATTGCGGCGGCGATGCGCAAACTGGCGGCTTACTGAGATTCTCCCTGCGATCGGAACGATCCCCACGATGCGGACGTCACGTGCTATCCCCTTTCTACAGGACCGCGGTGACCGACGCATGACGGAGATGCCGTGATGCCTGTCGAGGTGAAACTCCCTCAGTTGGGCGAGAGCACTTATGAGGGCACCATCGGGAAATGGCTCAAACACCCGGGGGACCGGGTGGAGCGGTTTGAGCCATTGGTGGAAATCATCACCGACAAAGTAAATGTGGAGATGCCGTCCCCGCACGAAGGTGTGCTTACCAAGGTCCTCATCCCCGAAGGGCAAACCGTGGCGGTCGGGACGCCGATCGCAGTCATGGAGACTGCCGACGCACCCGCTGAGGCTAGACCAGCCGCCCCGCCTGCCCCGGTGTCAGTCGGGGGGTCTGCCCCGCGGGCTCCGGTGACAGCAGAGGGGGCTCGCTTGTCTCCCGTAGTCCGCAATCTAGCCGCAGAGCGTGGAGTATCGGTGGAAGAAGTGGCGCAGATTCCGGGGACGGGTGCGGGTGGCCGCGTCACGAAGGAGGATCTCCTCGCCTACCTCCAGCGCCGCGGCACAACCGAGCGCGCGGCGCCGACTTCGCTGCATGCGGGCGACCAGCTGCTCAAACTGAGTCCGCTGCGACGGTCTGTCGCGCAGCGCATGGCGCAGTCGAAACGCGAGATCCCCCACGCTTATGGTGTGATTGAGGTGGATCTGTCGACTCTTGTGCGCGAGCGGGAGGCACACAAAGACGCGTGGCGCGCGCGCGAGGGCGTGAACATCACGTATACGGCGTTCTTCCTCCGCGCGGCCGTGGACGCTGTGAAGGCGTTTCCCATCGTCAATTCCTCGTGGACGGAAGAGGGGATCCTGCTGCGCAAGGCGGTCAATCTCGGCATCGGCATCGCGCTCGAGGACGGCCTCATCGTGGCCGTGATCAAGGCGGCCGACCAGGAGAATCTTACGGGCCTTGCCAAGCAGGTGGAAATGCTCAGTGGCAAGGCGCGCGAGGGGAAGCTCGCGCTCGAGGACGTGCAGGGCGGCACCCTTACGCTCACCAACCCCGGCGTGTTCGGGTCCATCTGGTCGATGCCGATCATCGTGCCTGGACAAGCGGCGATCATCGCCACGGATGCGATCGTAAAACGCCCCGTGGTGCGTGACGGCGCCGTGGTGATTCGCGAGATCATGCATTTGGGACTGGCGTTTGATCACCGCATCTTTGACGGCGCAATCGCCGACCAGTTCTTGCACCGGATGCGCCAGAAGCTGGAGAGTTTCACCGGCGGCGAACGCGCCGTGCGCGACTTCTGAGGAGCGAGCGAATTAGATGAGTGAGGTATCAACCCGAGTCCTGCCGGGCCCCGGTCGGCGGCCAGAGTGGCTGAAGGCCCGCCTGCCGAGCGGTCCCGACTATCAAGACCTCGTCGGCATTATGCGGACGCAGACGCTGCACACGGTCTGCGAGGAAGCACGGTGCCCGAACATCGGCGAGTGTTGGGGACGGCGCACCGCCACGTTCCTGGTGCTCGGCAATCTGTGCACGCGGAACTGCAGGTACTGCGCGATTGCCCACGGGCTGCCCACGGAACTGGACCTTCAAGAGCCCGAACGGGTCAGCCGGGCGGTACAGGCGATGGGGCTCCGCCACGCGGTGATCACGTCAGTGAACCGCGATGACCTCGCCGACGGTGGCGCGGGGATTTTTGCGGCCACGATCCAGAAAATCCACGCCTACACTCCCGAGTGCACCGTGGAGGTCCTGATCCCGGATTACAAAGGTGATGCCGCAGCACTGCAGAGGACGCTGGAGGCGGGGCCAGAGATTCTTGGACACAACATCGAGAGTGTCCCGCGTGTGTTTCGGGTGGTGCGCCATGGTGGGGACTACGGGCGGTCGCTGGAGTTGCTGCGCCGGGTGAAGGAATGGGGATATACGTCGTTTACGAAGAGCGGCGTCATCCTGGGGATGGGCGAGACCTGGGATGAGCTGCTGCAGACTATGACCGATCTGCGATCGGTCGACTGCGATATCTTAACGCTGGGGCAGTACTTGCGTCCCGGATCCGACTACCATCCGATTGACCGGTATTACACGCCTGATGAGTTTGCGGAATTGAAGAGGGTGGGATTGGAGATGGGGTTCAAATACGTGGAGTCCGGCCCGCTGGTGCGGTCGTCCTACCATGCCGACGAGCAGGCGCAGGCGGTCCGCGCTATTCGGGCCCGGATTGTTCCCGCCGCGAAAACTGCCTAATCAGCGCCTCTTCCTTCCACTAACTTGCCACGACGACGACACTGGTGCCCTCCCGCAGAGCTGACCAGCATACGAAGACGCTTCCACCGTCCCTGAGGCCAATTGCAGGACACCTTCCGAGGCTCCGCCGAACATCGTCAGCGATTCAATCAAACCTTTGAGGAGGATGAGTCGTGCCACGTGACATCGTCAAGACCGATGCCGCCCCCCAGGCCATCGGCCCGTACTCGCAAGCGATCAAGGCGAACGGATTCGTCTTTGTCTCAGGTCAGACGGCGTTGGACCCGCGCACGGGACAGATGGTTGGTCAGGACATCAAGACCCAAACTCGGCGCGTCCTCGACAATATCAAAGCGGTGTTGCACGCCGCCGGGACCTCGCTGGACCATGTCGTCCAGTGCTCCGTGTTCCTCAAGGACATGAATGACTTTGGGCCCATGAACGAAGAGTATGGCAGCTATTTTAGAGAATTACCGCCCGCCCGCACGACCGTGCAGGCGGCGAAACTGCCGAGGGATGCGTTGGTCGAGATCGACGCCATCGCGTTTCTCTGAGGTGAGGAGTCATGCAGAGTAAGCGGCGTGAGCGTGAGCAGGCGATCGCTTTTCGACAACAAGGTCTTTCCTACTCTGAAATCAGACGCCGAGTGCCGGTCGCAAAATCGTCCCTCTCCATATGGCTGCGACAGGTTGGGTTACCCGAATGGCAGCAACAACGTCTGCGGGAAAGAAAGTTGGCTCCTTGGCGCAAGGGTCCCCAAAAGCGCCATGAATTGCGCGTTCAACGCATCACGCGCGTCAATGCAGATGCCCATCAAGAAGCGCGGCGGTTGCTCGAAAAGCGGGAAATGGGGTGGCTTGTCGGTACCAGCCTGTATTGGGCAGAGGGGACGAAGATCAAGTCGTGGCGTGGCTCGGAGGAGCGGGTAACGTTTGTTAATAGCGACCCTGCAATGGTGAACATTATTCAAGACTGGATGAGGCGATACTGTGGTGTAGAGGACGCCGATTTCCACTTTCATCTGTACATTCATGAGAAGGCCAACATTTCCGCCGCGCAGGACTTTTGGGTTCGCTCTCTGGGAATCGATCGCGAAAGGCTGCGGACCTACCTGAAGAGACATAACCCATCCCCTAGGCGTCACAATATTGGAGCAAGTTACTATGGTACGATGAGAATATGGATTCCCAGAAGTATAGATCTTTCCCACCGGATTGCGGGCTGGGTTCAAGAATTAATTGACTGGTGCGGGGTCGGCTAATGGCAGGCCGTGGGCCTTTGAAGCCCAATGTCCAGGTTCGAGTCCTGGCCCCGCAGCCAATCGACCCGATCGCAGTTCCATTGCCTCATCCTCCTGAGTTATCTTGATTTTCGGCAACGAAGCCTGTTGGCGATGCGATGCAGTGAGCCGATAGAGTCGATAAAGAGCCGCTGTGCGAATAGTTACCGCGTCAGTCTCGCATATGGTCTTGATCAGTTCCTACCTATGGAAGCCTACGCAAGATGCGATTGAAAGCTCCTCTTCGTAAATTCCTTGAGAGGGAACGCGTGGCCCGCGTCGCTACGATTGGTCGCAACGGCGTGCCGCATGTCGTGCCCGTCTGCCACGTGCTAGAGGCCGGCAAGATCTACTTCGCCGCTGACAAGGACAGCAAGAAAGTCAAAAACCTGCGGGCGCATCCAGAGGCAGCGGTGGAGGTAGACCTGTATTCAGAAAATTGGCCGCGTCTGGCGGGTGCCGTCATCACGGGCCCGGCGATTCTCATCGATCGGGGACCCCGCTTTCGGAAGCTGCGGAGCCTCCTCTACGAAAAGTATCCCCAGTACGCGGACGAGTCCGCTCTCGAGGAAGGGGACGTTGTGATGGTGGAAGTCATTCCGCGTCGACTGGCCTCCTGGGGGCTGGACTAAACTGGCTCCCATCCTCGTTACTCGCATCGGGCAGGATTCGTTTTCCGGTCTACGGAATACGACGTAAGACCACGTCGGGAGGGCACGATGGAACCTGTGCACGCCGTGGTGCTGGCGGCGGGGAAGGGCACGCGCATGCGTTCGGACCTTCCCAAAGTTCTGCACCGCGTGTGCGGGCAGCCAATTGTCCAGTATGTCCTCGACGCTCTCCACCATGCGGGGATTTCAGCGCCCATCCTCGTCATTGGAGACGCCGCCGACCGTGTCCGCCAAGTCGTCGGTCCGCAGGTCCGATATGCCGAACAACCTGAGCCGCTCGGCACCGGCCATGCGGTGTTGCAGGCCCTTCCGCTGGTCCCCGACGACGGCCACCCCGTGGTGGTGGTGTACGGAGACACGCCGCTGCTGCGGGTCGAAACCCTCCAGGCGCTGATTGATCTTCACCAGAAGAGCAAGGCCGCGGCTACGTTGCTCAGCGCCAAGATGGTCGATCCGACCGGTTACGGCCGCGTGATTCGGGATCGGGACGGCCGAGTGCAGAGGATCGTCGAAGAGAAGGACGGTTCTCCTGAGGAACGTCAGGTTCAAGAGATTAATGCGGGCACGTATGTCTTTGATCAACGCGCGCTGCGAGACGGGCTACGCGCCTTATCTCCCGACAACGCGAAAGGCGAGTATTACCTTACTGACACGATCGGCTGGATTTTGTCGCATGGACGGACGGTGAGTGCGCTTGCGGTCGCCGCTGACGAAGCCATGGGTATCAACTCACGCCAGGACCTCGCCGCTGCGGAGACGGTCATGCGCCAGCGATTGCTCGCGAGCCTGATGGACGCGGGGGTGACCGTGATGGACCCCGCCACCACGTACGTCCACGCCGGGGTGACAGTGGGACCAGACACAACCCTGCACCCGCAGTCATACTTGGAAGGTGCAACGATCGTCGGGGCGCGATGCACGGTCGGCCCGCACGCCCACCTGATGGACGCCACGCTCGAGGATCGCGTCACGGTGATCGAGTCGACAGTGACGCAGAGCAGTGTGGGCGAAGGCACACGCATTGGGCCGTACAGTAACATCCGCCCTGGATGTCGCGTGGGGCGCGATGTCGAAATCGGCAACTTTGCCGAACTGAAGAACGCCGCGGTGGGGGACGGCACGAAGGTCCACCACATGAGCTACCTGGGCGATGTCACCGTCGGCGCCCGCGTAAACATCGGGGCGGGCACCGTGGTGTGTAACTTCGATGGCAAGCGTAAGCACCACACCATCATCGAGGATGAGGCGTTTATCGGGAGCGACACGATGTTGGTTGCGCCGCTTCATATTGGCCGGGCGGCGGTCACGGGAGCGGGTTCGGTGGTGACCAAAGACGTCCCCGCAGGCGGCGTCGCGGTCGGGGTACCGGCCAGGGTGATTCGTTATGTCAGTGCAGATCCGCAGCGCTAGATCCTCCTCCGGGTCGGTCTGCGCAGGGAGCGTGCTCCTGCTCTGCGTGCGACGAGGGGAGATTTGATGCAACCAACGCGGGTCGTCGAGAGCCAACGGCGCCTCCCCATGGATGGTGCGCGCGGGCGTCCCATCAAGCTTTTTGGTGGCGGCAGCAACCGGGCGCTGGCCAACGAGATTTCAGCCGGATTGGACGTGCCGCTGGCAGAATTGGCCATCTTTCGGTACTCGGATGGGGAAATCGGGGTCCGCATCGACGAGAGCGTCCGGGGCGAAGACGTCTTCGTCATTCAGCCCACCTGCCCGCCGGTCAATGAGAACTTGGTGGAACTGCTCGTCATCGTGGATGCGCTACGCCGGGCTTCGGCGGACCGCATCACCGCCGTGATCCCGTACTTCGGGTACGCGCGCCAGGACCGCAAGATCCGGCCGCGGGAGCCCATCTCGGCCAAGCTCGTGGCCAATCTGCTGACCGCGGCCGGGTGTCAGCGCATCCTCTCCGTGGACTTGCACGCGGGACAAATTTGGGGGTTTTTCGATATTCCGCTGGATCACCTGCCCTCACGGATGATCCTGGGCGACTACATCGCGCACAAGGAGCTGGAAAACCTCGTCATCGTCTCCCCCGACGTCGGCGGGGTGCCACGGGCACGTGACTTCGCCAAGCAACTGGGTGCGCCGATTGCCATCATCGACAAGCGGCGCGACAAACCTAACCAGGTGAAGGAGATCGTCCACGTGATCGGAAAAGTGCACCGCAAGACGGCGATCATCGTAGACGACATCGTCGACACCGCCGGCACCTTGACGTTGGGAGCACAGGCGTTGCTCAAGCGCGGGGTGACCGCCGTTTACGCCTGCGCCACCCACGCCTTACTGTCGGCGGCTGCGGTCCAACGGATCGCCAGCAGTCCGATCCAGGAACTCATTGTGACGAACACGATTCCGCTGCCGCCCGAGAAGCAGAGTGATAAGATCACTGTGCTTTCAGTCGCGCCGTTGCTTGCCGAGGCTATCCGTCGCGTCAACGAGGATCGGTCCGTCAGCCAACTCTTCGACTAGCGGACAACTACTTTGTTAGGGCAGGAGTGTCCCGAGGACAGTTTGGGTATCCTTGCGTAAGAGGGTAAGCCCATGCAGATTCCCCCCTATGTGTTATCCGGCATCCTGGCCTTAGTCTTGACGTACGCCATCGCATACGAGATGCGTGGGTTGTCGGAGCGCGTGGGCGCGATGACCCCGCCCGGGGGGCGGCACATCCACACCCAGCCGATGCCGCGGCTGGGCGGCCTCGCGATCTTCGGCGGGGCCCTTGTGGCGTTAATCGTGGCGCTGCCGATTGTGCAGCCCGCGGCGCTCGTGCGGGCATCGAACTACCTCGTCCTCGCTGTGCCAGTGCGCACGCTGCCCCTGTCCGAAATTGGTATCTTGCTCGGTGCGGTAGCTATTACTGCTCTGGGCGTTCTTGACGATCTCCACCCGCTGGCTGGTCGCCTGAAGTTCCCGCTGATCTACCTTGCGGCCGGGGCGCCAGTGTGGTTTGGTATGACGACCGCCTTTGTCACCCACCCGGTCACGGGACTCCCCGTGCCGGTAGGTGTGGCCGGCAAGGTGTTCACGGTGGCGTGGCTGGGTTCTATGGCCATAGCCATGAATTCCATCGACGGTGTCGATGGGTTGGCCTCAGGGGTGGCGGCGATCACCGGGATCACGTTGCTCAGCGCCGCGGGACATCGGCAGGACATGGTTACGATGACCCTGGCAGCGGCGGTGACGGGATCCGCTCTCGGGTTCTTGCGCCATAACTTCAACCCGGCGCGATTGTTCTTGGGTGACTCCGGCTCCATGCTGTTGGGCTTCTTGTTGGGCGCTGCTGCTGTGCAGGGAATGGTGAAGACGGCGACAGTGCTCAGCCTCGCCGTCCCGATTCTAGCGTTAGCCATTCCCATCCTGGACACGGGGTACGCGATCGTGCGGCGGTACCGCAACCACGTCTCCATCTTCCGCCCGGATCGAGGACACCTGCACCATCGCTTGCTGGACCTGGGTCTCTCGCAGCGGCAGGTTGTCGTGCTATTGTGGTTAGTGTCGGCGACGCTGGGGCTGGGCGGCCTCGCAGTGGCGGGCATCAGCCGCACGCCATCCGTGGTGCTCCTAGCAGTGATCGCCGCGGTGTTGATCACCTTGGGCTGGCGGTTGGGTCTGTTCCGCTTACCGAAAGCCCCTCGTCCTGAACTGTCCGATCCGGCTCGCATGCGCTAGCCCCGTGCGCGTGGGGATCGGTGTCGCGCACCGCCGTCTGGTCCTCTCGGCGTGGGTGCGATGGCAACCCTAATCCACCCTCAACAGGCGCCATCGCGTGTGCGAGATGCCTCGGGGCGTCTGGTCATCATGACCGTTTTTGGGACGCGCCCGGAGGCCGTGAAGCTTGCCCCCGTCGTCCAGGCCCTTCGAGAGAGCCACGAGTTTCTCCCCATCGTCGTCGTAACGGGTCAGCACCGGGAACTATTGGATCAGGTGACGCAACTGTTTGGCATCACCCCGGATGTTGACCTGGATATCATGCGCCCGGAGCAGTCGCTCGTGGACATTGTGACCCGCGGCTTGGCGGGATTGCACCGTGCGCTGGACGAGGTCCATCCGGACATGGTCCTCGTGCAAGGCGACGCGCATTCCGCCTTTATTGGAGCCCTTGCCGCGTACTACCACCGGATCCCGATCGGTCACGTCGAAGCCGGCTTGCGCACGCACGACAAGTACCAGCCATTTCCCGAGGAGCTGAACCGGCGGATGACCTCCGCGCTGGCCGACGTGCACTTTGCGCCCACGCCGCGCGCGAAGTCGAACTTGCTGCGCGAGGGCATTTCCGCAGAGGCCATCTTCGTCACTGGAAATACGGTCATCGATGCGCTCGCGCACGTGCGCGAGTTGACTGATGTGCCGCCCGTGCCCGGCGTGCCCGTGACGCCTCACCGCCGCCTGCTGTTGGTCACGACGCACCGCCGAGAAAACTGGGGAGAGCCTCTGCGCGAAACGTACCTCGCTTTGCGGGAACTCCTTGATCGGTTTGCCGATCTCGAGGTGGTCTTCTCCGTTCACCCCAATCCGGCCGTGCGACGGATTGCAGAAGACGCCCTGCGCGGGCACCCGCGGGCGCATCTCATTGAGCCTCCGCCGTACGCCAGTTGGATCCAGCTGATGCGGCGGGCGTATTTCATCCTCACGGACTCGGGCGGAATCCAAGAGGAAGCGGTGGCACTCAGACGGCCGGTCCTGGTGCTCCGCCGACTGACCGAGAGGCCGGAGGGGGTCGAGGCGGGCGCGATGAGGCTCGTGGGCACCGACCGCACGAAGATCCTCCAAGAGGCGACGCGCTTGCTGACAGATGCCCGCGCGTACCAGGCGATGACGCAGGTCCGCAACCCGTTTGGGGATGGACGGGCATCCGAACGAATCCTCCAAACTCTACGTTTCTACTATCAGAAGAGCACTCAGCGGCCTGAGGAGTTCGCCGGATAGCTGTCTGGACGAGGCTATGCGCGGGCTATACTCATGAGGAGAGAAATGAAAGGCGCGATCACCGCTTTCGCATTTCTGGGCTTTGCGCTCGTGGTGACCCTGGCCACTCCCCCTGGGCTGTCCTCCGGGCAGACATGGTTTAACGTGAAGAGCAGCTTGGCGGGGAGGGTACTGGCTGACCATCTGGTAAAGGAGGGCGATCAGGTGGACAGCGGCCAGCCGCTGGTTTATGTACGGACAGCGTTGACCGGCACAGTCGGCGTGGCTGCCCGCGCCCCGCACGGTGGATCGGTGCGCGAGGTGTTGGTGAAACCCGGCGAGCATGTGGAACGAGGTGCGGTAGTCGTTCGCTTGCAGCCGAAGTAAAGGGTCCCCCGCGGGTCTGAGGCGGGAGCCCCCACTTCCTAGGTTGGCAGCATAGATGCGAAGTTGTCGGCATTGGAGTATTGTGAGGTGAGCACCGCGCGCCGCCGAGCGTCACGGTCCGGCCAGGCTCAGGCGGACAGGCGAGTTTCGTGCTCACGGTATTGTGGGCTAGTAAGGACGGCCAGATGTTCTGCGGGGTATAGACGGTGAGGGAGGCACGCACGTGATCAGACGGTTCGTCATGCCGATTGCACTTCTGGTGGCGCTCCTGATCCCTTATGCGGCCTGGGCTCAACCGCGCAGTGACCTCCCGCCCATCATGCCGCTCGCCGAGGTCAAACCCGGGATGCGCGGCATTGGCCGCACCGTCGTCCAAGGGCAGAAAATTGAAGAATTCGAGTTTGAAGTCATCGGCGTGCTCTCCGGCGGGGGCGGTATCATCCCGGTCCGCCACCTCATCCTCTTTCGCGCGTTCGGGCCGCTAACCGATCGCACCGGCGGGACCGCGGCCGGTATGAGCGGCAGCCCCCTGTACATCAATGGGAAACTGATGGGGGCGTTGTCGGCAGGCTACCTCTTCCAGCCGAACAAACGTGAGCTGGCACTGGCGACCCCGATCGAAGAGATGTTGGCGGTGTTGGATCTGCCCACCGGCGCGGCGCCGACTGCGTGGCCACGTACGTTCACGGCGCGTCCGCCGGTCAACATCGGGGCACGCCGCATCTCTCGCGTGATTATCGCCAACTCGGAGACGGAGGCGGCGGTGCTGGAGAGGGGCGGGGCGCAGGAGACAGTGGCGTTTATTCCGGCTGCGTTTCCGGCGATGGTCTCAGGGTTGTCCGCGCGCGGCGTGCGTCTGCTGCAAGAGGTATGGGGTTCAGCCCGGCCGCTGCAGCAGTACGACCAATCAACGGCCACGTTTGAAGCCGCGCCCATCGTGGGCGGGAGTTCGGTGGGGATCCTCCAGGTCCGCGGCGATGTGAACTTCGGCGGCATGTGCACCGTGACGCTGCGTACCGGAGACAAGTTGCTGATCTGCGGCCATCCCTGGGACCAACTCGGGGATGTCGAGTACGCTCTGACGACATCGAACATCGTGACCGTCGTGCGCACGCTGCAGGAGCCATTCAAAGAAGGAACGCTGGGGGAGTTGATCGGCAAGATCGATCAAGATCGCGGCGCCGGCATCCGGGGGATCGTGGGGCGCATGCCGCAAATGTTTGCGGTGCGCGTCGCGGTGACCAACCTGGATACCGGGAAGCGCCTTGAGAAAGGCATGCACGTCGTCCGGCGGCGGGACCTCGCCCGGGTGTTCGCAGCGGCCATGACGCTGACAGCGGTCGACACCGCTCGGGACCAAGTCCTGGGGGGCGGGACGGCCAAGGTGAAGATCACACTGCGCGCCAAGGGTCTGCCCCGTACGGTGACGCGGGAAAACATCTTCTACAGTAGCCAGGACGTGTCGACGGCCGCGGTTTCCGACGTTCCCGACGCGCTCAACTTCTTGTTCTACAACGACTTGGTGTCTCTCGAGCCGATCGACATGAGCGTGGAGATCGGCCTGTCCTCGAAGCGCATGACGGCCGCGATCGTGGACGCGGTGGCCGAACGCCGCGAGGTCACCCCGGGCGGGAGCCTGCGGGTGCGCCTCTTGCTGCGGCCCTACCGCGATGAGGCCGTGGCGTCTCGGTTGATCGAGATCCCGATCCCCTTAAACTACCCCCGCGGTCCGGCCGTGCTCCTGGTGGGACCGGCCGCGAGGCCTGCCACGCCTCCGGCGCAATTGGGCGGCGGTTTGGCCCAATCCCTCCAAGACGAGCCCGCGCCGTCATCGGTGTCGACGCTGCAGGAGGCCATCGACCGCTTCGAAGATTTTGGGAAGAGTACTGATGTGCGCCTTCAATTAGTTCCTTACGGGTTGCCGGCCACCGGCGGCGACTTTGTAAAGTTCGATGTCTTCGCAGGCGACATGGTCCGCACGGACTGGGTCGTTCAGGGCGGCACGGAGATCCCCATTATCGTTCGCTAGCGCAACGGACCCGTGTCCTCATCCGTGCTGAGGGGGCGGGGTTTAGTTCGGTGCGTCCCGGAATACAGTCCCCGCGTGCAGGGAATGACCATAACGGCGCCGGTGCTCCCGGGCATGCCGGCGCCAGCCCGGTGCTAATCGCAGAGCATGCGCGTAACGCTGATCGTGCTTGGGCTCCTCCTGGTGCTGGGTGCCGGACTAGTCTACGTGGCATCGTCCGGCGCGGGCGCCTCCGCGCGCGCCACGGTGGCGTCGCAGCTCTCCCAGGCGCTAGGCCGGGAAGTCCACGTCCGGCGGCTGGCGGGCGATCCCTTGCGTGGGATCGAGATGGACGATGTCCGCATCGGCCCTCGCCCCGGGGAGCCGGGGAACTTTTTGGTTGTCCCCCGCATCGTGTTGCGGTTTCGTCCGGTGCCGCTGCTGATCGACCTGCTCCGCGGCCGCGGGCCGACATCCAGCCTCAGTACGATCGAGCTGGACCACCCCCACCTGATCCTCGCTCGCGACGCGAAAGCCCACTGGAACTTCCCTGAATTTCCTCCCCCCCGCCAACACACCCCCGGACTGGCGGCGTTCACCGGGACGGTTGAATTGCGCGAGGCCACCGTGCTGTTCTCCGATTCCTGGGACAAGCCCACCCCGTTTGTGGCGCACTTTGAGCGTGTGACCGGGACGATCTCTTGGGAACATGCGCCGCAGTTGCACGTGGACCTCGATACCGTGCACACCGATGGCCGCACGCCCGCGCTGATCCACGCCGTGGGAACGGTCCTGCCATCTGCGGAACTCGCGGATCTCACGCTCACATTGCGCGGGGCGTCGGCGGGGTATTGGGGATGGTACGTGGCCCCGGTAGACCGTTTGCAGTGGGTGGGGGGAACGGTAGACGGTGAATTGCGCGTCCTGCTGTCCCGCTGGGGGACCGACACCGCGGGGGACATCCGAGGACGGCTGCAGATCCACGATGGACGTGCCATCCTCCTCCCCCAACGTGTGGCGCTGACCGACATCGAGGGTCCCGTCGTCGTCGACAATACGCGCGCCATGACCGACGGCTTGACGATGACCGTGGAGAGATCGCCGGTCTGGCTCCGAGGCGAGGTCGCGCACGTGGGCGGACCTCGCGTGGACCTGGCCGTCCGCTCGGTCTCCATGGACCTCGCCACTCTCCGCCGCCTGGTTTCTCCTGCCACGGGCTTGCAGATCTCTGGACGTGTCGGGGGTGAGGTGCGAGTGTCCGGATCGGAGGCGTCCTTACTGGTGGAGGGGAAGGTGACGGACGCCGCGGGCCGGGTCAACGGCCAGACGTTTTCGAATCTCTCTACACAGGTCCAGTACTACGGCGGTGTCTTAGTCTTGCATGATGCCACGGTCGCCGTCGGCGGCGGGCACGCGCGCGGCTATGCGCGGATTGCCCTGCCCACTCGCGAGTTATTCGTTCTCGCGGATCTCGATCGTGTCGGTGCCCATGTGGCAGATGACGGGGGGTTGACCGCGATTCCGCTGCAAGGGCCGACCAGCGGATTCGTCGCGCTCTCCGGGACGCCACAGGCCCTGGTCGGGCAGGCGCGTCTGAGTCTCACCCAAGGGATGATCGCCGGCCTGACCGTCGATCGGGCGGACATGATCGTGGGGTTCAACCAGGGGACGGTACAACTCGATCGGTTCGAAGCCCGCAGCGGTCCGGCCCTCGTCCACGCCAGAGGTACGGTGGTGCAGGGAGGTCCGGTCGACTTGGCTGTGGTGGCCACCGATCTCAACCTACGCAACCTCGGCACTCAACTCGGCCCCCCGGGGTGGCTCGCAGGCACGGCTGACATCGTCGGCCGGGTCGCCGGAACGGCGGACTCCCCCGTCCTGTCCGGCCAACTCGATGCGCGCGATGGCCGACTGGGCCCCGTTCCCTTTGACCAAGCGCTCGGGCGCATCCAGGTCAGCGAGAACAGGTTCCAGACCCCCGGCATTGCGCTGCGGGACGGAGTAGGACGCTACGAAGCCGCCGGGGAGATCGTGTGGATGGATCCCGGGCGGGTGGATCTCACCATTCAGGCGCATCGCATCTCTGCCCAGCGCTTGCTTGATATCGCCAAGGTTCCCCTGGACATGACGGGTGAGGTAGATGGGACCGCGCGCGTGACAGGAACCCTCCGTGCCCCCCTCGCCGACGGGTCGGTAGCGCTGACCAGCGGGCGGGTCCAAGGGCAGCAAGTCGACCGGGCGAGTGCGGTATTCCGGTGGACGCGCTCCACGCTGTATTTAGATGATGCGCTGCTAGAGGTGGAGGGGTCGCGGATCGCGATGCGCGGCAGTGTGGATCAACACGGTCGTCTCGCGTTGGAAGTGTCCGCAAAGGACTTTAACCTGCGGGGGGTCACAGCGTTTCGCACCGGGGCCATGCGCGTGGAGGGCGCCGTGGATCTGACCGGGACCATGGGGGGGACTTTGGCTGCACCTCTCGTGTCTGCCGCGATCGCGTCCACCTCGCTCCAACTCAACGGACAACCTATCGAGCGGGCCGAGGGGACGGTGCGGTACGAACGCAGCCGCGTCGTGCTTACTCCCCTAACGCTGTTCCAGGCGGGAGGAGACCTCCGACTGTCGGGGACGGTGTTATTTGCCGAGGACCCGGTGATGGATTTGCGGATGGACGCTCACCAGACCAGACTCGCGACGCTGCTGGCCATGGGTCGAGCCCGGGTGCCCTTCACCCTGGACGGAGCGGTGGACGGCAGCATCACCCTCACGGGGCGGCTGAGTAATCCCAGTGCCGCTCTGGCCGCGGAGTTGACCGACGGTGTTCTGGGCGTGCATCCCATCTCACATGCGGCGGTGACAGCCACCTTTGGGAACCGCGCTGTCTTTCTGCGGACGATGCAGGTCGCACTCGATCAGGGTACCCTCATCGGTGCGGGCCGTGTCGATCTGAGCGGGACCAGCGAACTCGAACTCAGCGGCCAGGGGTTCGATCTGGATGCGCTGCGGCCGCTAGTGGGCTTCCAGCCGCCTCTGGGCGGGCAGGTCGAATTTACGCTGCAGGTCAGCGGGCCTCCCAGTGATCCCCTGGTCGGTCTGTCCGCAGCTGTGGGGGCCGGCCGGGTTGGAGCGATGGCTTTCGATCGCCTCGTGGTCCAAGCCTACTATCAAGCAGGCCAGGTGCACATCGAGCAGGGCTTATTAGCGCAAGATCAGCACAGAGTCGAGGTTCTGGGCACGCTACCCGTAGATCTTCCGCATCTTGTCATCGATGAAACGCGGCCGATCGACCTCCACGCTTCCCTCCTCAGCGCGGACCTCAGCTTGCTTGGGGCGCTCACCAATCGAATCGAGCGGGCCCAGGGACCGCTTTCAGGAGACGTGTCCTTAACGGGGACAATGCTGCAACCGCGCTTAGAGGGTGCACTCGCGGTAAACGGCGGGACGGTCAAGCTGCGCGACCTCGACCCCGCCCTCACGGGTCTCCAAGGGGAAGTGGCCTTGGCTGGCAGCGAGGTCCGCATCACCGCGCTGCGCGCCCAAGCCGGAGACGGGACGCTCGCGCTGACCGGGACTGTAGGCCTGGCACGATTCAAGCCGGATCGCCTCGCCCTCGACCTGGAGGCCTCAGGTGCCCGGGTGCAATACGCCCCAAATATCGACGGAGTGTTTGACGGCACAGTACGCCTGGAAGGGCCGCTGGATCATCCGGCTGTCAGTGGGTCGATTGTGTTCAGTCACGGTGACCTCTTCGTCCCGTCTGGGCGCGGCCAGACGGAGCCTACCTTGGACGCCGGCCCCGTATTGGACCTGAGGCTCGCTGCGGGAGAGGGGGTGTGGATCAACCTGGGGCGACTGCGCCTGCAAGTGGAGGGCTCCGTCCACGCTGCGGGGCCGTGGCAGCGGCCGCAACTGGCTGGCGAGGTGGATTCCTTGCGGGGGACCTTCAGCGCGTTCAACTCCACATTTACGCTGACCGAGGGGCGCGCAACATTCGCGGAGATTCGCGGGACGACTCCGTACGTGGATGCTCGAGCCGAAACCACGATCCAGGTGGTCACACTCATTGGGTCAGACCGCCGCATTGATCCCGTGCGAGTGTTTGTGCATGTCTATGGGACTCCCGATGAGCTGGTCGTCGATCTAACCTCCGACCCAACGCTACCGCAAGATCGGATCCTGGCAGGACTCGCGGGCCGCGTCGGCGTGACGAGGCTCATGGGGGGGACCGGCGTTCAGTCGGTGCTGCAGTCGGAGGTGGGAACAGCAGTCTTCGGCACGGTGGGCCGGGCCGTCGGAGAAGCATTTGGCTTGGAGGAGTTCACAATCGTCTACGATGCAGAGCAGCCACTGCTCCTGCGTGTCGGCGCCTCCGTGGTGCGCAACGTCTACATGACGATGACGTCGGAACTCGGCGTCAACCCCCGACACGTGTGGGCCATGGAGTATCGGTTTACCCCCATCATGCTCGTAAGCTTTTCGGTGAGCAACCAAGGCACGTACGATGTCTTGTACCGGATTACGTATCGGTTTTAGCACTTCCCCGCCGACAGAGCCGTCCGCTTTGTGATCTGTTAGATCGGTATTCCACCTCCCGTACGCGAGGGCAGGACTTTTCCGCCGCGTCTGCGAAAAGGGGCGGGTGCCACAAGCGTCCCCCTCTGTTCTGACCGAGTATTTGGCTGAACTCCAGAAAGTCGCTCTGCTGAGCGCCGAGGAGGAGCGATCGCTTTGGCACCAGTACCGCATCCAAGGCCATCCCGAAGGGCGGTTGCGTCTCATTGAGTCGTATCAACCACTCGTATTCAAGATCGTCATGCAGATCCGACCCCCCGATGCCCTGCTGATGGACATGCTCCAAGAAGGGACGGTGGGGCTCATCGAGGCGGTAGAGCGGTTCGATCACACCCGCGGCGTCCGATTCTCGACGTTTGCCCCTTACCGGATCAGAGGCCGCGTGCTGAACACTCTTCGACGCGCGAGACCGGTAGAGTACTCGCTGGAGATGGATGATCAAGGAGAGCTCCCTCCGCTCAGCCGGTTGTCCGACCCGTCCTCCGATGACGCGTTTGCCGTCGTCGAGGAGGGGGCCACCCTGGAGCAGGTGCGCCGGGCTATTGAGGAACTGCCCGCGCGGGAGCGCACGATCTTACACGCGACGTACGTCGAATCCCGCGCGCCGCGGCGGATTGCCGCGGAGCTGCAGATCAGCCTGTCCCACTTCTATCGCCTGCACAAGCAGGCCCTCGCCCATATGCGCGCCCTTGTACTCGATGACGTGCACCAAGTCCGCAGGGCGCCTGGATATTAAGTATGCTGGATGGAGAGCTGGGGGAGGATCAGCGTGACCAGTAACGACGAACAAATACTGTCGCGGATCGGGTTCACGGAACGCTGGTTGGCCCGCGCACGGGGTCAGTGGACTGCGGGGCATCACGCGCGCAGCCTGCTCACCCTGGGCTTGGCTGATGCCGAGTTACGCCACGCCATGGATACGGCAGGGGCGCGTCGGCGCACGGCGCGTCGCCCTGCCGCCGCAATGCCATTTCTTCTCGCCGCCGTCGTCGCGTCTGCTCTGTTGCTGATCGGGCGATGGTCCATTGCCCCGCACGCCGTGGCGACCACGCCGCCCCCACCGGTGGTCAGCCCGTCCTTCCATTCCAGCGCGCCGATGGCGATGCGTGCGGTGCCCGTTCACGCGGTGGTACCGGGCACAGCCGCCCAGAGCGAGTCATCTCAGATGGCTGCACCGCTGCCCGCCCAAGGCCAGGCATACTCTGCTTCGGCCAGTGGGCACGCGGCCAGCTTCCGTCTCCCATCACGATCGAGGCCGAGCCTGCTTGACCTCGTGTTAACTGCCGAGCGGGTACTGCGACAAGACCCCGCCGTCGGCTCACCGTTGCCGTAGCCCCCCGCGGTGTTTATGTCACCATTCGGCCGCTGGCTACAGCGCGGCCCAGTTCGAACGTGCGCCTGCAAAGGAGGACCGGTGAGGGGTTTTCCAATCCGCGCGGGGCTTGTAGCAGTCGTGCTGGCGTGTTTGGTTTTGCGCCCCGCACCCGGGTATTCCCAACAGCCGGCGCCCTCCGCTCCGCCCGCGGCACCGTCTCAACCCGTACCTCCGCCACCGATCGTCCAGCGGATCGCCGTCTCGGGTAACCTGCACATTCCCTCGGAGAAGATTCTCGCCGCGGTCGCCGAGACAAAGGTGGGCGAGCAGGTCAGCGACGAGAAGCTTCGGGCCGACGTGCGGGCGATCAATGACCTGGGCTGGTTCACCGACGTCTCGGGTCGACTGGAACCTGAGCCGGGGGGCGTCGCAGTCGTGTTCTTGGTGACGGAGAACCCGGTGGTCGCAGAGATCATCATCGAGGGCAACACCGTGCTCCCCGCGGAGGACATCAAAGCCGCGCTAAGTGTGCCGATCGGGGAGGTCTTAAACCTGAAGACGATGCGCGAGGGGGCTCGGGGGATTCAGAAGCGCTATGAGGACAGCGGCTATATCCTCGCCCACGTCGCTGACCTCAGCGTCCTACCGGCCAACGAATTGGGGCAGGCCCGCCTGCGGATCCGGGTCATTGAAGGCCGTGTCGAGGCGGTGCGTTTCGAAGGGCTTCGGAAGACGGTGCCTAAGGTGGCAGAGCGCTACGTGCGCGAGACCAAAGTCGGGGCTGTTTTCAACGTCAACGTGCTGCAGAAGGACCTGCAGCGGCTCTTTGACACCGGGCTGTTCGAATCCATCCGCGCACGGCCCGAGCCCGGCAGCGCCCCCGATACGGCGGTGATCATCATTGAGGTGAAGGAAGCGCGCACCGCGCAGGCCTCCTTCGGCTTGGGGTACAGTTCGCGCGATGGACTGCTGGGGTTCATCGAGTACCGGGATCGCAACTGGCAAGGGCGCGCGCAGACGGTGGTGATTCGGGCCGAGCGGGCGGTGCAGACAGGTTCTAACCAGCAACTCAACTATGAGCTCAGCCTCAACGAACCCTTCCTCGAGCCCAACGGAACGGCGCTTGACCTGAGCGTGTTTTCCCGCTACTCCGTGGAGTCGGAGTACACCACGGGTACCCTGACCTCCCGCTACGGGCTGCAGCGTGCGGGCGCGCTGGCCACGCTGAGTAGGTCGACTGACGGCGGCACGATCTCATCTCTTCGGTTACGCAGTGAACTCTCGCAGATTACGGTGCTTCCGTTGGACCCGAATAGCACGGTCTGCCCCTGCCCACCGCCGGTCGGGTTTGTACCTGGGCGGGTTGTGAGCTTTCAGCTGGGTACGGCGCGAGACACGCGAAACTCTCGGTTCAATGCGACGGATGGAAGCATCGTCACTCTAACGGGCGAGTTAGCTGCTGCAGCGTTTGGTAGCGACTTCAGTTTCACCAAGTACACGCTCGACGCCCAGCGGCTGTTCCCGGTCGGGGAAAAGAGTACCATTGTCACCCGGGTGCTCCTTGGCTCGGCGGTCGGCAACCTCCCGTTGCAGGAACGGTACATTCTAGGGGGGCCGAGCACGGTGCGGGGTCTCCCCATCGGGTTCCTTCGGGACAACAGCATTGGGGTCGCGAACCTCGAGTACCGGTTCCCCATGAGTGCGCTGATCCCGTCCTTCCAAGACATCACGTCGATCCTCTTCGTCGACGCGGGCAGCGCTCCCATTTCCTTGAACCTGTTGGTGGGCTACGGCTTTGGAATTGCTATTACCACGCCGTTGGGACCCATCCGTATTGACTTGGCGTGGGGACCTGACGGCACGCGGCAGACGTGGCTGTCCTTGGGCGCCCCGTTCTAACGCGACGCCTCCTGTGCCCCGCATAGTGTGGTCGTGGGAAGGTGTTAATGCGCGCGTGCGGCGGCTGTGCCAGCGACACCGAGACTTCAGAGGAGAGATTCCGCGTTTTAGCCGCGCCGCCTCCTTGATGCGAGGTGTCCTTCGGTGCGCGACTTTCTCGATGGTACTTGCCGCCCTCGCCGTGCTGGGACTGGGTGTCCCGCCCGTTCGAGGTCAAGGAGTGGTGGTGCGCGTTGTAGCGGTTGTGACGTTCGAGGGCGATGGCCCGCACCCCATCATTCGAAACCGCTTGGAGACCACCGTCCTCAGTGTGGCGGATCGACTTCTGACGGGCCTGCCGCTGGATCAGGTCGCTGCGTTGCAACCCAAGCCTGAAGAAACCATCGCGAACGTGGTGGACCGCGTCGCCGTAGGGTACGCAGTCGTCGACGCGGCCGTCCAAGTAGCCGCCACCACAACCGTGACGATTCGCCTCCGGTCAGTGGGGGCCGTGATCCGCGATGTCGCAGTCGGCGTGGAGTTGAAAACGGTGCACGCGCGAGTTCAACCGGTGATCTTGGCGCTGTGGCAGTCAGGGCCCATGGGGATGGTGCAAAGCCTCCTTGTCGGCCTTCCTGTAGCGGCATTGGATTGGGCTGGGCCTCTGGTCGCCCAACACGTGAGGGAAATGGTCGAGACAGCATTGCCCGGGTTTACCGCCAGTTACCGACTGCGACCCGCTGAGCGCAGCACTCTCGACCTGACGATCGTCCCGAAGGACTCCCGCGTGGTCCGCAATATCGGAGTGCGCTTCCGTTCGGAGTCGATTCCCTTGCTGTTGTTGGACCAGCACGCGCCCCAGGTCGCCTCCATGGCCGACCCGCTGCGTGGTCTCCCTGTGGTGTTTGTCGATGCCCAGCGCGCAGCGATGGAGCACCTTCTGAACGAAGACCTGGCCGCGTACGCGCCGGCAGTGGAGTATAGCGTGATGGCCCTGGCTCGGCTGGACGTCGCCGAGACCCTGTACGTGTACGTGACCGCGGAGTCTCAAATGTACCGGGCGCGCGTGGAGGCGCAGCTCAATTTTGGCCCGCAGGCCCCCGGCCCCGCCGTGGTGGCCCGCCTGGGCCGGCTGGTGTCCCCGCAACTGGAGCCGTTTGTCGAACTCCGGCTGGTGCCAACCCCGCTTGCACTGACGGGGGCAGTTGGCGTGCGCATTGAAGTGTCGCCCGCGGCCTTTGTGGCCGTCACGTATGCCCCGACGCCGCGGGAAACGACGTTTTGGACCACGGTCCAGTTTAGCCGCGACGTCGGCGTCCGGGGAAACTGGACATTCCCGACGCAGGTCTTTGAGGGCGCGGCGACCTTTCGCATCAATGAGTTCCTGGCTTGGGAATTCATCGGTAACTCCGCCGGCCAGGCCTGGGTCCGCCTGGTCAGTAATCTCTAGGACAAAGCGCGACTGGCGTGCGGGACGTGTACGCACCGCTTGAATGAGGAGAGTACAATGGGAAGGCGATTTCTGTCAGCAAGAAGAAGATGCATCGGGCCGGTGGTGTCTGCGTGAACCCGGCGTGCTTTTTCGTGGTCTCTCGTTTCCTAAAAGGAGGTCTGTGATGCAAATCCGTCAGCGGAAAGTTCCCACAATGTGGCTGGTCGGTGGCGCGGCAATCCTCCTGCTCCTCATTGGCGCAGCCGTCTGGCAGAGTGGGCCGGCCTTGGGACAGTCATTTAGCATCGGGTTCGTGGATATGAAGCGGGCGTTCGACAGCCACCCCCGCAAAGTGTCATCGGAGCGCGCGCTCGCAGAGTTCTACCAAGCGAAGCAGCGAGAATTCCAGCAGCGGGCCAAGGATCTCTCGCCCGCCCAGCGTCAGGATCTCGATCGGCAACTCCAGCAGCAGTTTGTCCAGAAAGAAGATGAGCTGCGGGGGGGGTTGACCCAAGACATCCGTGCCGCTGTCGACAAGGTGGGCCATGATCGTGGAATCAGCATCATCCTGGACCGCCAGGTCGTGCTGTACGGCGGCGTGGACTTGACCGATGCGGTCATCGCCCAGCTCACGAGCGGGAAGTAGCGTCGGCGGCCACTTCTGGCATGGGACTATTCGGGAGGAGACGAAGCGCATCCGTCATCATGGGTGTTGCCGGGTCCTCGTCGTCTCACATCCCTTGCGAACACAGGCAGCCTCCGTTCCTGATCGGCCTCGGCCTCATCGGCTTGGCAGCGGTGCTGGCGGGCGGGTGTCGAGGACGCGCCCAGAATTCGTCTGTCACGGCGGCCGATGCCCGGATTGGTGTCGTCGATTTGGAGGTTGTGACCCATGCGCACCCTCGCTGGCAGGATCTCGAGGTGCTGCTGCAACAGGAAAAAGACGTCCAAGCCGAACTGGGCATAGTCCCGCAGTCCCCCTCGCTGCCGGTCCCCGAGGTCCAGCGCGTGCTGGACGAGGAGGCGAAGCGGTTGCGAGTCGAGCTAGGGAAAGAGGTTGAGTTTCTTAGAGTCGAAGGACAACGACAGATCGAGGCCTTTGCCAATGAGCTCCGCCACGACGCTGAGGCGCGACTGGCTCAGCTCCAGCACGACCTTCGAGCGCAGGGGGAGGAGGAGCTCATAGCCAAGCGCGACGCAATGCGCGTCCAGCTACGCGAGGCGGAACAGAAGATCCGCGACGAGTATCGGTATCCACTCCTCAATCTCAGGCTCCGAGCGGAAGTCGCAGGCCTCTCCTCCGAAGCAGAGGGCAAACAGCTTCTCCAGGAGATGCAGGCCCTCCAAGAAGAACGCGACGCGCGGATCCAGGAGAAGATGGATGAATTACAGAGCGCGTTCAGCGAACTCCAGAAGGTCAAAGAAAGCGAAATCAACGCCAAGTTGAAAGCTGAGCAGGATGCCCTTGAGGCAGAAGGCCGGCAACGTCTGGCCGCGCGTCAACAGGCCGCGCAAGCAGATTTTGCGCACGCGGCGGTGGACCTCGAGAAGACGTTTCGGGCGCGGTTGGAACGCCGCCGCGAGGAGATGATCTTGGGAGGACAGGCGACACTCCCGGGCCGCCAGGGGACATACACGCAGAGCCTGATTGACCGGAGCCGTCAACTGCAAAGTGAACTCGTGGCGCTGCGGGAGAAGCGCCAGCGTCTGGAAGACAGCATTCTGGCTGAAGTGAAAATCGAAGTCGCGACGATCGCCCAAACACGCAGGCTGGATGTCGTCCTGACCCGGTACGTCAGCAACGTGGCGGGCATCGACATTACCGCCGATGTGGTGGCGAAACTCAAGCAATGACCCGACGCCTCCTCGTCACTCTGGGTCTTGCCGTTCTGGTCGGCGGATGTGCTCCCCGGCTGGGAGTCGTGGACACTCAGCGCCTGCTCAATGAAACCGTCGCGGGTCTCTCCTTTCAAAAGCAACTCTCCGATCGCGAGAAAGCCATGGAAGCGGATCTACAACTGCTGAGCTCGCAGCTCAGCCAGAACGATTTGGCGGTGCGGCGCCAGATGCACGTGCGGGAGCTCGCCACATTGCGCCTGGAGCTCGAGGGGCGATTAAACGACCGCATCCGAAAGGCAACTGCTGAGGTCGCACGTCAGCGCCGGCTCCGCATCGTCCTCGTCAAAGGCCCGACGTTAATGGGGGGAGTCGATGTGACCGATGCAGTGATGGAACGGTTGAAGTGATGGTGCGCGCGCGAGGTCGTGCAATCGCCCAGAGCGCTACGACCGCCTCGGATGCCAGCGTCTGCGGCGGGCTATGAAGCTCCGAGACTTGGCGGAGGCCATTGACGCCGAAGTTGTAGGCGACGGCGACGTGGCGGTGACCCACGTGGCCGCCATCGAGTCGGGCGGACCCGGGGCGCTGATCATGGTGCGCGAGGCCCGCTACCTCAAGCAGGCTCAAGCGGGGACAGCCGCGGCTCTGTTACTGCCGCCGGACTTCCACCCCGCGAGCAAACCCGCACTCCGCGTGCGCGATGTTCGCGTCGCCTTTGCTCGTGTCATCGCCCTGTTGCATCCGGCCGCTCCGTCCGTTCCCGGAATCCATCCCACCGCGGTGATCGGCCCGCGCACCACACTCGGCGCAGACGTGACCGTGGGGCCGTATGTTGTGGTGGGCGAGGACTGCCGCATTGGCAAGGGAGTCGTCCTCATGGCCGGATGCGTTATTGGTGGGCGGGTCCTCATCGGAGAGGCCACCGTCCTCTACCCTCGCGTGGTGCTCTATGATGGCACCGACATCGGCCAACGCGTCATTGTGCACGCTGGTGCCGTCCTGGGTAGCGATGGGTTCGGGTACGCCGCCGATCAAGGGCAGCACCTCAAAATTCCTCACATCGGGAAAGTGGTCGTTGAGGACGACGTAGAGATAGGTGCCAATACCACCGTCGACCGCGCGACATTGGGCGAGACGCGCATCGGCGCGGGGACGAAGGTGGACAACTTGGTGCAGATCGGCCACAACGTGACCATCGGCCGCGCGGCGATCATCGTCGGTCAGACTGGGATCTCGGGGAGTGTCGCCATTGGCGATGGCGCGATCCTTGCCGGACAGGTGGGCGTGAAAGACCATGTACGCATCGGCGCTCGCGCGATGGTCCTCGCGCGGACTGCCGTTTATAAAGATATTCCCGACGGCGCCGTTGTGTCGGGGGACCCCGCGCGACCGCACCGCGAGGTCCTCCGTCAGCAGGCTGCCCTTCAGCAGTTACCCGACCTGATCAAGCACCGCGAGTCCCCGCAGGGCCCTCGGAGGGGCGGTCGCCGCGCTCGGTGATCGCCGTGCCTCTTGCGTGGGCGCGTCGCCGCGAAGCCCCGAACTGCGGATCCTCCCAGGACTCATGTGGCATGGAAGACGGTGACTGGCGGTGACCCCACGCCGCCAGCGCAGGGGGTCGTGGTCGCCCACGGTCTCACACCCACCCTCGGACGGGCCGCCCTCCATCCCGCAGCGGACGATTCGTCAGCCCGCAGCCCTGGCCGGGATCGGTATCCACAGCGGGCGCACAGCAACCATCCTCTGTCGCCCGGCACCCACACAGGCGGGGATCGTCTTCGTGCGGGCCGATGTGCCGGGCTCTCCAGAAATTCGAGCCTCGGTCGAGGACGTGTCCGACACCCGCCGGGGGGTTACGTTGGGCAAGGATCACCCGATTCGCACAGTGGAGCACCTTCTGGCTGCTGCGGCCATGCTGGAAATCAGTAACCTCCGGGTTGAGGTGCGTGGCGAGGAGATGCCGATCTTAGATGGAAGCGTAGCTCCGTACGTTGAGGCGTTGGCCGCCGCCGGTGTCGTTGAGCAAGACGCCACCCAGTCTGTCCACGCGGTCCCGCATCCAGTGTGGCTCGCCACGGAGAATGCCTGGATGCTCGCGATTCCCTCGCAGATGTTTCGGGCGACCTATATCGTCCCTCTGGATCATCCCACGCTGGGCACCCAGGTTGCGGACTTTGATCCCCGCCGCCAGCGGTTTGCCACACAGTTTGCACCGGCCCGGACGTGGGGATTCACCCACGAGCTCGACGCGTTGCGGCAGGCCGGGCTTGCCCGTGGCGCAACGGTCGACAATGCGCTTGGGATTGGGCCAGAGGGCTTTCTCTCCCGGCCGCGATTTCCTGATGAACCCGCGCGGCACAAACTAGTGGATCTGATCGGTGATCTAGCATTGCTCGGTGCCCCGCTGCAGGCTCACGTCATCGCCTGCCGAGGCGGCCATACCCTGCACGTCGAATTCGTCCGTCGACTGGCCGGCTCGGCGACTCCACGTTAATCGGATGGCAGGGCGAATGGACAGACAGATGAACATGTGCACGGTCAGAGTCTGAGCGTGGACACGGATCGTCGGGCTCGACAGCGTTTTGACTCAGATGGAGGTCTTCGATGATATTGGACCGTGAGGCGATCGAGCAAATCATCCCCCACCGGCCGCCGTTTCTGTTCGTGGACCGCATCACCGAGCTCACCGACACCCGGATCGTCGGGGAGAAGGAGGTGACCGGGGAGGAGTGGTTCTTTGCGGGGCATTTTCCCGGGGCCCCGGTGATGCCCGGCGTATTGATCATCGAAGCGATTGCCCAGACGGGCGCCGTCCTGGCCCTGCAGGGCATGCACCTGGCCGGCCGGATTCCGTACTTCGCGGCGGTCGACAAGGTGCGTTTTCGCCGGCCCGTAACCCCGGGGAAGCGTTTGGTGATGGAGGTATCGATTAAGTGGAGGCGTGGGAGGATCGGGCGGGTCGAGGGGCGAGCCCTGGTAGATGGCGAGATGGTGGCGGAAGGGGAGTTCACCTTTGCGGTCGCCGATGACTCGCCTGAGGAGTTGTGATGGCCCAGAAACGCGTCAAGCAGGCCGCGACGAACGTCACCGTGCATCCGACGGCTCTCGTGGATCCGCGCGCCACGTTAGGGAGCGGGGTCGTCGTCGAACCCTATGCGATTATCGAGGCCGGTGCGGCGATCGGCGCGGGCACGTCCATCGGTCCGCACTGCGTGATCAAATCCCTGGTCAGCCTCGGGGAGGGCAACCGCCTCAGCGTAGGGGTGGTGCTGGGCGAAGAACCGCAGCACCGGGCCTTTGTAGGGGAACGCAGCTTTGTCCGTATCGGCCACCGGAACATTTTCCGCGAGTACGTGACGGTGAATCGAGCCTACGGCGAAGATGCGGCGACGGAGA
>Ga0209283_10000022_pt1 | contig 68416 bp, 49 predicted proteins | sample CZO8metaG_2_FD_188354 | JGI IMG/M metagenome (GOLD analysis project Ga0209283, IMG submission 188354) | Vadose zone soil microbial communities from the Eel River Critical Zone Observatory, Northern California, USA - CZOApr15con2H1.8 metaG... | ecosystem: Environmental > Terrestrial > Soil >...
CGGATCGCGCCTCTTCGCGACCCCGGCCACCCCGCCCTGCACCCAGGCGGGCCCGATCGCGGGCGGCGAGCCGGCGAACGACCACAACGACGTGTAACGAGTCGTCGGTTTGACCTGAACCATGCATTCGGAGGGGCGGCCTCGTGCCGCCCCTCTTTTTTGCGGCTCGGCGTCGATGTGCGACGTGCACACACGGCGGATCCAAGACTGACACGCCTTGTCACCGCACCGCCATTCTTCGGCAACGTACGAATTCTTGGAGTCGATAAACCTTCGGTAAATACTGCCTTGTTGCCGCCGGCCTGCGCCTTGCTTTCCAGCAGGCCAGATGTTTCATCCCACAGGAGATGCCATGAAGAGGCTGCAGAAAGGCTTTACCCTGATCGAGCTGATGATCGTGGTCGCGATCATCGGCATCCTGGCGGCGATCGCCATTCCGAACTTCATCAAGTTCCAGGCGCGCTCGAAGCAGAGCGAGGCGAAGGCCAACCTCAAGGCTTCGTTCACCGCCATGAAGGCGTACTTCCAGGAGAAGGACAAGTACTCCACTTTCGTGCAGGACATCGGCTTCGTGCCGGAGCGCAACAACCGGTTCGCGTACTTCCTCGACAGCACCGCGCCGCTGCTTAGCGACCGGAGCAAGGACGTCGAGGCGTACCCGGCCGGCGCGAACGCCATCAGCGTCGACACGTACAAGGGTTATGCGGCGATCGGTTACGCGGTGGGCCCCTGCACGGGCGTCGGCCAGACCGACGCCACCAGCTGGCCGGACTCGGCGGCCGCGACCCAGTACACGATCTTCGCGATCGGCAACGTCGACGCCGACCCGGACCTGGACCGCTGGTCGATCGCCACCGGATCGCGCCTCTTCGCGACCCCGGCCACCCCGCCCTGCACCCAGGCGGGCCCGATCGCGGGCGGCGAGCCGGCGAACGACCACAACGACGTGTAACGAGTCGTCGGTTTGACTCGGACTTGCATTCGGAGGGGCGGCCTCGAGGCCGCCCCTCTTTTCCCTTTTTTGGACGAGTGAAATGGCCTCCGTCAGTCTCCATCGAGTGAACGCATCCGCGCTGGCCCGTTCGTCCGCCCCCTTCGCCGCGGTGGTGGTGCTCGCCGTCTGCTGCGCCCTGGCCCGCGCGCGCGCCGAGCGCCTCTCGCCTACCCTGGCCGAAGGCGGCTTCGACATCCCCGCCTTCCCCGCCGAGGTGGTCCGGCCCTTCTCTTTCGGGCTCCGCTCGATGGTCTCCGACCTCATGTTCCTGCAAGCCATCCAGGTGCACGGCGGCCGGGGCTCGAAAATGGTCACCGCCCAGCAAGGCGCGCGCGAGGACCGCGCGATGAACCGGCTGCTCACCTATTCCACCGATCTGGATCCGGCCTTCGCCGGCGCCTACCGTTTCGCCGGCAACGCGATGCCGCGCCAGACCACCGACGGCAAGGTGACCAACGTGCTGCAGGCGGAGGCGCTCCTCTCGAAGGGAATGCGCGAGCGCCCCGACGACTGGCACATCCCGTTCACTCTCGGCTTCCTCGAGTCGTACTACCTCTCCCGGTTCGAAGAGGCGGGCCGCAGCTTCGCCACCGCGGCCCGGCTGCCGGGGGCGCCCAGGTACGTCGGGCTGCTCGCGACCAGGACGCTGACCGAAGGGGGCGACCTCGCCTTCGCCACGCAGCTCGCCGCGGCGATGGCGGACCAGGCCACCGAAGAGTCTTCCCAGCGGGAGTGGACCGAGCGTCTTCAAGACTTGCAGATGGAACGGGACCTGCGCGAGATCGAGGCGGCGGGGGCGCGCTACGCGGCGCGAACCGGGCAGCACGCGCCGTCGATCGCGGCGCTGGTCAGGGCCGGCGAGCTCCCCGGCGTTCCGAGAGAGCCGCACGGGGGCTTCTACCTCCTGGGACCCGACGGCCAGGCGAAATCGACGGCGAAAGAGCGGCTGCGGATCCGCGGGCGAAACGGGACCGTCGCGGCCCTGGAGGTGCAATGAGCGGATTCTTGAGGATGCCCTGGCTGATCGCTGGGAACACGGTGCGCGAGCTGGTGCGGAGCAAGCTGCTCCACAACCTGCTGATCTTCGCCGTGCTCCTCATCGCCAGCTCGATGTTCGTGGCCCAGCTCACCATCGGCCAGTGGGACCGGGTGATCCTCGACCTGGGACTCGCCGCCATCGAGCTGTCGGGCGTGCTGGTCGCCGTGCTGATCGGCGTCAGCCTGGTGGCCGGAGAGGTCGAGCGCCGCACGGTGTTCCCCACCCTGGCCCGGCCCGTCACCCGCGGGGCCTTCCTCCTCGGGCGATACCTGGGCCTGTGCGCCATGCTGGCGGTGAGCGTGGTCCTGATGCTGGGCGTCCTGGCGGGGGTCCTCCGCCTGGCGGGCTACGGGCTGAGCTCCGCGGCGACCGTGGCCGCGCTGCTCATCCTGCTCGAGCTGGCCCTGATGGCGGCGGCCGCGCTCCTCTTCGGGAGCTTCACCACCCCGATCCTGGCCAGCGCGTTCTCCTTGTCGCTGTTCCTGATCGGCCACCTGCTGACGGACCTCAAGGCCTTCCAGCAGCGCAGCCACAGCGAGCTGGCCAAGGCCATGACCGGCGTCGTCTACCGGGTCCTGCCCGATCTCGAGTTGCTCAACGTGAAGTCGCTGGCCTCGAACGAGCTGCCGGTCCCACACGGGCTCGCCCCGAGCGCGGCGGTCTACGGCGTCGCCTACGCCGCCGCCTTGCTGGTGATCGCGGTCTCGATCTTCTCCCGGCGCGACCTCAAGTAGCGTCCTGGTCGTCGCCTTCCGGGTCGGCCCCGTTGTCTTCGCCGGACAGCTTCTTCAGGCGGTGGCGGAACTGGCGGAAGGTGAGGCCCAACCTCGCCGCCGCGTCCTTCTTGATCCCGCGGGCCTCGGCGAGCGCCCGATCGATCAGCTCGTGCTCGATGCCCGCCAGGTGCGCCTCCAACGAGAAGTTCTCCGGGAGCGGTCCGTCGGCAGGCAGCGACCGGGTGCCCCGCAGGGGCGCGGGCAGCGCGTCGACCGTCACCTCCTCGCCGTTCGACAGCGCGACCGCGCGCTCGATCAGGTTCTCCAGCTCCCGCACGTTCCCCGGGAACCCATATTCGTCGAGCCGGCGCCTGGCCTCGCGCGACAGGCGCACGTCGGGCCGGCGGTGCTCGGCGCCGAAGCGGCGCAGGAAGTGGTCGGCGAGGAGCAGGATGTCCTCGCGGCGCTCGCGCAGCGGCGGGACCCGGATCTGCACCACGTTCAGGCGGTAGTAGAGGTCCTCGCGGAACCGGCCGGCCCGCACCTCCGCGGGGAGGTCGCGGTTGGTGGCGGCGACGATGCGCGCGTCGACCTCCACGTCCTCGGTGCCGCCCACCTGGCGGATCCGCCGGTCCTGGATGGCGCGCAGGAGCTTGACCTGGAGCGTCGTGGGCAGCTCGGCGATCTCGTCCAGGAAGAGCGTGCCGCCCTCGGCGGTCTGGAAGAGTCCCGCCTTGTCGGTCTGCGCGCCGGTGAAGGCGCCCCTCACGTGGCCGAACAGCTCGCTCTCGATCAACCCCTCCGGGATCGCCCCGCAGTTGACCGGCACGAACGGTTCCTGGGCGCGCGGGCTCCGGGCGTGCACGGCCCGCGCCACCAGCTCCTTGCCCACGCCGCTCTCGCCGGTGATGAGCACCGTGGTGCGGGCCGCGGCCACCTTGTCCACCAGCTCGAAGACCGACTGCATGGGCGCGCTGCGGCCCACCATCTCGCCCAGCCGCGCGCGCGCCTCCAGCCGCTCGCGCAAGAGCTGGTTGTCCTCGGCCAGCGATTTCCCGCGCAGCGCCAGGTCGCGCTTCTCCAGCGCGCGCTTGACCAGCGGCACCACCTCGGAGGCGAGCCGGGGCGACTTCTCCAGGTAGCAGAGCGCACCCAGCTCCAGCGCCCGCTCGCGCACCTCCTCGCTGCCGAAGGCCGTCATCACGATGACCTCGGTCTGCGCCTGGCGCTCCTTGACCTTGCGCAGGACGTCCAGCCCGTCGCCGCCCTTCCCCATGCGCAGGTCGGTGATCACCACGTCGAAGTCGCCGCCCGACAGCGCTCGGTCCGCGGTGGCCACGTTCTCCGCCTGCTCCACCGTGTGCCCCTCCGCGGTGAGGCGCATGTCGAGCATCGTCCGGATGCTGTCCTTGTCGTCGACGACGAGCAGCCGCGCCATGGCCGTCACTCTACCCCGCGCGCGCGGCGCGCAAAGGTTCCTGGTCGGCGGCCAGCGGGAGCGCCACCGAGAAGGTGCTGCCGCGGCCGGGCTCGCTGCGCACCGCAATCCGGCCGCCGTGGGCCTCCACCACCCGGTGGACGATGGCGAGGCCCAGCCCGGTGCCGCCGGCCTTGGTGGTGAAAAACGGATCGAAGATGCGCGGCAGGTCCTCCCCGGAGATGCCCAGCCCGGTGTCCTCGACCTCCAGCAGCGCCTGGCCCGCTTGCCGGCGCAGCTTGACGGCGATGCTCCCGCCGGCGTCCGTCGCGTCGCGCGCGTTGGCGAGCAGGTTCCACAGCACCGACTTGATCTGGTTGGCGTCGACCGACAGCCACACGCCCGGATCGACCTCCACGGTCACCGAGGTGCCCTTCAGCCCGGCCTCGCGGCGGAACACCTCGGCGGTCTGTTCGACCAGCGGGCCCGCCTCGACGGCGGCGAGTTGGGGCGAAGCCGGCCGGGCAAACGCGAGGAAGTCCTTGAGCAGCGCCTCCAGGCGCTCGCCCTCCCCGCGCACCACCTGCATCAGGCGCTTTTCCTTCTCACCCAGCTTGGGGGACATGCTGAGGAGATCGATCGAGCCGCACATCGCGGCGAGCGGATTGCGGACCTCGTGCGCCAGGCCCGCCGCCAGCGCTCCCACCACCGCCAGCCGGTCGGCGCGCTGCATCGCTTCCTCCATCCGGCGGAACTCGGTGAGGTCCTGGAAGACGATCACGTTTCCGTGCGCGCCTTCGGCCATGCGCGCGGCGGCCCAGCCGAGCACCCGCTCGCGCCCGTCGGCGCCGCGCACCGTCGCCTCGTTCCGCTGGCGGCCGCTCCAGTTGCCGCGGTCGAGCGCCTCGCCGAGGGCTGGGACCAGCTCGTGCAGGCTCTGCCCGAGGGCGCGCTCCTCGGTGAGACCGGTGATCTCCAGCCCGGCGCGGTTGAGGTAGGTGATGCGCCCCTGCTCGTCGACGGTCACGATGCCGCTGGAGATGGACTTGACGATCGCCGAGTAGAGCGCCTCGAGCTGGTCCAGCCGCGTCTGGCGATCCTCCAGCTGCGCGCGCGCTCCCTGCACCTGCTCGGCGAGGAACGACGCCAGCGCGCCGGCGAGCATGAACGCCGAGACGTTCAAGACCAGCGTGAGCGCCAGCCGGGAAGCCGGGAGCGGTGGGTGGGCCAGGTAGGTCGACGCCGGCTCGATCAGGCCGTTCTCCATCCCGAAGACGAGCGCCGAGAACGCCAGCGAGGCGGCCGCCGCGCCGAGCACCGCACCGCGGCGCCCAAGCCCCATCGCGCCGTTCACGATGGCGACCGGGTACAGGATGGTGAAGACGCTCTCCGGTCCACCGGTCAGGTAGACGAGGCCGGTGGCCGCGAGCACGTCGGCGGCAACGTGCGCGTAGACCAGGCCGCGCAGGAACCGTCGGCGGCGCAAGAGCACCATGGAGACCAGGGACGCGACGTAGAGGCTGCCGACGATCGCGTACAGGTGCGTCTCGACCCGTCCCGGGAAGGTCTCGGAGCCGAGCGACAGCACGGCGCTGGCCACCAGGAGCGCGGTGCCCACCAGCAGCCGGACGCCGGTGAGCAGGACCAGCTTGCGGTACAGGTCCGGCGGCGCGGGCCGCTCGGAGACGGGGGCGTCGACGACCACTTCGCTACTTCACCGCGCCGGCGATGGAGAAGATGGGCAGGTACATGGCGATCAGGAAGCCGCCGACGATGCCGCCCAAAAACACCATCATCACGGGCTCGATCATGCTGGTCAGCGCGGCCACGGCCGCATCCACCTCGTCGTCGTAGAAGTCCGCGATTTTATTGAGCATCTGGTCCATGGCGCCGGTCGCCTCGCCGACGCCGATCATCTGCACCACCATGCTGGGGAACACCTTCGTTTCCGCCAGCGGCTGCACGATGGTCTTGCCCTCGGAGATCTTCTCCTTCGTGTAGCGGATGGCCTTTTCCACCATCGCGTTGCCGGCCGACTTCGCCACGACCTCCAGCGCGTCGAGGATGGGAACGCCGGAGCTGATCATGGTGCCCAGCGTCCGGGTGAAACGGGCCACGGCCACCTTCCGGATGAGCGGCCCGAAGATCGGGGTCTGGATGGTGAACCGATCCCACTGCTCGCGGCCCTTCTTGGTGTTCTTCCAGGTCTTGAAAGCGATCGCGACGGCGATGGCCACGCCGACCATCAAGAGGATGTACTTCTGGAGGAACTTGGAGAGGTCGATCACGATCTGGGTGGGCGCCGGCATCGCCCCGCCGAAGTCCTTGAACATCTTTTCGAAGGTCGGGGTGACGAAGAGCAGCAGCACCACCGTGACGCCGATGGCGACGGTGAGCACGATCGAGGGGTAGACCATCGCGCCCTTGACCTTGCTCTTCAGCTTCTCGTTCTTCTCGATGTAGGCCGCCAGGCGGTTCAAGATGGTGTCGAGGATGCCGCCGATCTCGCCCGCGGCGACCAGCTGCACGAAAAGCGTGTCGAAGACCTTGGGATGGTCCTTGAGCGAGTCCGCCAGGGTGGAGCCCGACTCGACCTTCACCTTCACCTTGGTAAGCACTTCCCGGAAGGCGAGGTTGTCCAGCTGGCTGGCGAGGATGTCGAGGCACTGCACCAGCGGAAGGCCGGCGTCGATCATCGTCGCGAACTGCCGGGTGAAGATGACGATGTCTTTCTGCGAGATGCCGCCGATGCCGGGCAGCTTGAAGCTGAACTGCGACTTCTTGCGGACCTTGACGTTCTGCAGCGACATCGACCGCAGGCGCTGGTGGACGGAGGCCTCGTCGGTGGCCTCCATCTGGCCCTTCTTCACCTCGCCAGACCTGGTCTTGCCTTGCCAGGTAAAGATCGGGAGCTTGTGGTGGGCGGGTTGGACCTTGGCGGCAGCTGCGGGGGCGGCCATGAGGTCTCCTTAGGGGCGGGACGCCGGAATCGGGCGGGTCACGCCCGTGCGGGGTCCGGAGGTGAGGATGTTGCGCAGCTCGTCGGGGTCGGAGCTGCGGCTCACCGCTTCCTCGAGCGTGATCATGCCCTTCTGCACCAGCGACGCGAGCGATTGGTTGAAGGTCTGCATGCCGAACTTCGACTGGCCGACCTGCATGGCTGAGTAGATCTGGTGGACCTTGTCCTCGCGGATCAGGTTCCGGATGGCGGCGTTGGGCACCATCACCTCGATCGCCAGGACGCGCCCCGGACCACCCGCCTTGGAGAGCAGGTTCTGGGTCACCACACCTTCCAGCACGAAGGACAGCTGGGCGCGGATCTGCGGCTGCTGGTAGGGCGGGAACACGTCGAGGATGCGGTTGATGGTCTGCACGCAGGAGTTGGTGTGCAGGGTGCCGAAGGCCAGGTGGCCGGTCTCGGAGATCACCAGCGCGGCCTCGATGGTCTCCAAGTCGCGCATCTCGCCCACCAGCACCACGTCCGGGTCCTGGCGGAGGATGTACTTGAGCGCCTTCTTGAAGCTGTGGGTGTCGGCGCCCACCTCCCGCTGGTTCACCACGCAGTTCTTGTGCGGGTGCAGGTACTCGATCGGGTCCTCGATGGTGACGATGTGCTCGTGGCGCTCGGTGTTGATCTTGTCGATGATCGAGGCCAGCGTGGTCGACTTGCCCGAGCCGGTCGGTCCGGTCACCAGCACCAGGCCGCGCGGCTTCTTGGACAGCTCGCTGACGATGGGCGGGAGCCCCAGCTCCTGGAAGGTGAGGATCTTGAACGGGATGGTGCGGAAGGCCGCCGCCACCGCGCCGCGCTGCATGAACAGGTTGGCCCGGAAGCGGGAGAGGCCCTTCACGCCGAAGGAGAGGTCGAGCTCGTTCTCCTCCTCGAACTTGTGCTTCTGCGCGTCCGCCAGGATCGAGTAGCAGAGCTGCTTCGTCTCCACCGGGGTGAGCGGCGGCGTCTTGAGGGGCACCAGCACGCCGTCGATGCGGAGCTGCGGAGGCGAGCCGGTGGTGATGTGGAGGTCGCTGGCCCCCTTCTCCACCATCGCCTTGAGGAGCTGGTGCAGGTTCGGCACGTGGTGTCCTTTACCGGGTGGTGTCGGGAGCGGTGTTGCCCACGACCTCCTCGATGGAAGTCGTGCCCGCCTTCAGCTTGGCGAGGCCGGCCATGCGCAGCGTCTGCATGCCCAGCCGGATGGCTTCGTTCTTCAGCTCCGCGGTCGAGGCGCCGTTGATGACCAGCTCCTTCAAGCTGTCCCACAACGGCATCACCTCGTAGAGGGCCACGCGGCCCTTGTAGCCGCGGTCGTTGCAGGTGCGGCAGCCGGCCGGCTCGAACACCTGGAAGCTGCCGATCTCGTCGGGCTGCACGCCGATGTCGGTGAGCGCCTGGGCCGGCACGTCCACGGCCTTCTTGCACTCCTGGCAGAGCTTGCGGGCGAGGCGCTGGGCGAGGATCAGGTTCACCGCGCTGGTCACCAGGAACGGCTCGATGCCCATGTTGAGGAGCCGGGACACGGTGCCGGGCGCGTCGTTGGTGTGCAGCGTGGAGAGCACCAGGTGGCCGGTGAGCGCGGCCTTGATGCCGATCTCGGCGGTCTCGAAGTCGCGGATCTCGCCGACCATGATGATGTCCGGGTCCTGGCGGAGGAAGCTGCGCAGCGCGGCGGCGAAGTTTAGCCCGATGTCCTCGTGCATCTGCACCTGGTTGATGCCGGAGAAGTTGAACTCCACCGGGTCTTCCGCGGTTGAGATGTTGTCGCTGGTCTTGTTCAGCTCGGAGAGCGCGGAGTAGAGCGTGGTGGTCTTGCCCGAGCCGGTGGGCCCGGTGACCAGCACCATGCCGTAGGGCCGGTCGATGGCCTCCTTGAACATCCGCAGCGGCTCGATGTCGAAGCCGAGCTTGGTCATGTCCAGCTGCAGGGTGCTCTTGTCGAGGAGGCGCATGACGACCTTCTCGCCGAAGAGCGTGGGGCATACGGAAACGCGGAAGTCCATCTCGCGTCCCTTCCCCAGCTTCAGCTTGATTCTTCCGTCCTGCGGCAGCCGGCGCTCCGCGATGTCCAGCTCGGCCATGATCTTGAGGCGGGAGGTGATGGCGGCCTTCAGTTTGAAGGGCGGCTTCATCACCTCGTACAGCACGCCGTCGACGCGGTAGCGGACGCGGAAGTCCTTCTCGTACGGCTCGACGTGGATGTCGGAGGCGCCCTTCTTGATGGCGTCGAGCAGGACCAGGTTGACCAGCTTCACCACCGGCGCGTCGGTGGCGCTCTTCTCCAGGTCGACGACGTTGATGCCTTCCTCGGCGTCGTGCTCGAAGCCGATCTCGTTCTCGTCGAAGCCCTCCATCACCTCTTCGTAGGAGGGGGCCTTCTCCGTGTAGTACCTCTCCAGCGCCTCCTTGATGGCTTGCTCGCTGGCGACGACGACCTCGATGGCGTAGCCGGTGAGGAACTTGATGTCGTCGATCGCGTAGATGTTCGAGGGGTCGCTCATCGCCAGGATGAGCGAGGCGCCCGCGCGGTTGACCGGGATGCACTGGTGCTTCTCGGCCACGTCCTTCGGCACCAGCCGCACCACCTCGGAGTCGATGTCGAATTCCTTCAGGTTGATGGAGGGGACGCCGTACTGCTTGGAGAGGAAGTTGGTGAGCTCGGACTCCTCGATGAACCCGAGCTTGGTCAGGTGGTACCCGATGCGGCCGCCCGCCTTCTTCTGCTCCTCCTGCGCCTTCTGCAGCTGCTGGAGGGAGATCAGGTTTTCGCGGACGAGCAGCTCGCCAAGCCGGCCAGCCATCGAGTCACCTCTCGGAGAGGCCCCGACGATAACAGAACGCTTGCTGGCCTAGCGAGAAAGCCACCGGAGTTTCGGGAGGATTTCAGGCGAGGGACGGCTCGCACCTGTGCCTAGGTGTGCTGCTTTCTTACAGCGGGAGTGGTTGCATTTCCCTACCCCTCCAGCAGGCGCCGCGCTGAAGCCACGTCCCGGGCGATCTGGGCCTTCAGGGCCTCGACGTTGGGGAAGCGCCGCTCGTCGCGCAGGCGGTGCACGAACTGCACGCGCAGGACGCGGCCGTAGAGGTCCTGGTCGACGTCGAAGAGGTGCACTTCGAGCATCAACGGCTCGCGCCGGCTGCCGGCGTGGGCGTCGTCGCGAAAGGTGGGATTGAGGCCGAGGTTGGCGGCGCCGGGGATCGGGGGGCCTAAGCGGGGGGGGTCATAGGTCGAGGTCGAGGTCGAGGTCGAGGTCGAGGTCGAGGTCGAGGTCGAGGTCGAGGTCGAGGTCGAGGGTTCCACCAGCCGGACGCGGACGGCGTACACGCCGACCGCGGGAAGCAGCTCGGCGGAGGTGCGGATGTTCGCCGTCGGCCAGCCCAGCTTGCGCCCCCGCCCCGCGCCCCGCACCACGTCGCCTTCCAGGTCGAAGGGACGCCCGAGGAGCTGAGCGGCGGCCTCGACGCGGCCCTCCAGGGTGAACTCCCGGATCTTGGTGGACGACACCACCAGGCCGTTCACGGTGATCGGCGCGACCACTTGCAGCCGCACTCCGCGCCGCTCGAGGCCGGCGAGCAGCGTGTCGACTGTGCCGCGGCGCTCACGCCCGTAAGTGAAATCGTGGCCCACCACCACCTCGGAGACTTCGGTCGCCGCCACCAGGTCGACGAAGCGCTCCGGCTCGGTGGCGGCGAAAGGGCGGTCGAAGGGCTGCACCACCAGCTCCTCCACCCCGGCCTCGGCGATGAGCTCGCGTTTTCGCGAGGGCGAGCTGATCAAGGGCGGCGCGTACTCGGGCGCGAGCACGCGGGCCGGATGCGGCTCGAAGGTGAGCGCCGCGGCGGGGCCGCCCAGCCGGCGGGCCGAGGCCTTCGTCGCATCGAAGAGCCCCCGATGCCCGAGGTGGACGCCGTCGAAGTTCCCGATCGCCATCGCTCCGCGCGTCAACCCCCGCACGGCGCCCGCGATCCCGGTGTGGATGCGCATCGGCGCGCCTGATATGGGAGGGCGTCCGAAGTGTCAATCGGAGGGTTTCTTTTGACGCGCCTGCTGCGGCTGCTCCTCCTGTTGGGCGCGCTCCCGGCCGCGGCGGCGGACATCCGGGTCGACGGGTCCTACCGCCTTCGCTTCGCCGGCGAGAGCAACTACCTGCTCGACGGTTCCGGCACCCGGCTGGGCCAGCAAGAATGGATGGAGCACCGTCTCCGCCTGACCCCGAAGATCGTCGAAGAGGACCAGATCGAGGTGCAGGCGTCCTTCGACGTGTTGAGCGGGCTGGTGGCCGGCGACCTGGCCCCCAGCTTCCAGGAGCTGGGCTGGCAGGGGCGCTCCAATCGGGACGGCATCCATGCCAGCGGGTTCGACTTCCGCCACGTCTTCGTCAAGTTCCGCCTGCCGTTCGGCGTCTTCGAGCTCGGCCAGATGCCCGCCGACTGGGGCATGGGGATGCTGATCAACGGCGGCAACCAGGAGGAGGGCCCCGACTTCGGCGACATCCGCTTCGGCGACATCGTCGATCGGGTGCTCTTCGCCACCCGGCCGTTCGGGTTCCTGGGGCCGCGCAGCGAGATCGCCCAGCACGTGGCGCTGGCGCTGGCCGCGGACCTCATCTACCGCGACCGGTACGCGCAGCTGGTGAGCGCCACCTCGACCAACGGGCTCAGCTGGGGTGACGTCGCCTCGCAAATCGTGGCCGCGTTGGTCTGGGACCCGAGTCCGGACTCGCGAGCCGGCCTGTACGTCGCCCGGCGCTGGCAGGACTACGCCGCGAACGGCGGGTCGCTGCACGCCTGGTACGTCGACGTGCACGCCCGCACGCTGTTCCCCGTGGAGTGGTTGGGGGGCACGGTGTCGCTGGAGGCCGAGGGCGCCGGGATCTTCGGCAGCACGACGCACGCGCCGAACCTGAGCTCGGTCCGGGCGACGGTCTCGCAGCAGGGGGCGGCAGGGCGGGCCCTGATCGCGCGGGGAACCCTGGAAGCGGAGCTGGAGGTCGGCTACGCCAGCGGCGACGCGAACCCGTTCGACGACGCCGCGACCGAGTTCCAGTTCAACCGCGACTTCAAGGTGGGCCTGGTGCTGTTCGACGAAGTGCTGCTCTTCCAGACCCAGAACGCGGCCCGCCGGCTGTCCGATCCGAACCTGTCCGCGCGGCCGCCGCCGGGGATCGATCTGTTCCCGACCGAGGGCGCGGTGGCGAACGCCCTCTACTTGAAGCCGACGCTCCGCTGGCGCCCGTCGCTGTTCGGCGGCCGGCTCCGGCTGGTGGGCAGCGTGCTGTTCGCCCGGGCCCCCCAGCCCTACGTCGACCCCTACAACACGTTCGTCTCGTCGGCGCCGCTCAATCCGTTCGGCGCCGCTCCCGGGCAGAACTACGGGACCGAGATCGACGGCGCCGTTTCCTGGCACGTCCGCCTGCAAGGAAAGGTCGGCTACGAGCTGGGCGCCCAGGCGGGCCGGCTGTTTCCGGGCAACGCGTTCCAGCTGGCCGACGGGTCGCGCCTTCCGCCGGTGAACGCGGTGCGGTTCCGTGCCACGCTGGTGTTCTGAAGAGCGGCGCTTCTCCACCGTCGAACGAGGGCCGATGACGAGGCGACTCTTGCTCCCCTCCCTGTGCGCGCTGGCCGGCTGCCTTTCGCGGCAGCCGATCGAAGGGCTCGCTCCGGCGCGCGATACGGGCGGGCCGCGCATCGTCTTCGATCTGACGCGCAAGCCGCTCCCGGAGATCCCCTTCCCAAACGACCTCGTCACGCGCGCCGACGAAGGGAGCCCCACCGGGCTGCGGATGAACTCCAGCCTGGTGGTTCCCTCGCAGCTCGAACAGCGCACGCGCGCGCTGATCGACCAGCTGGACGGATTCGGAACGTATGCGCCGATCACCGTGTCGTTCGACGCCGACCTCGACGTGGTCGACCTCTTCACCCGGCAGAACGACGGCGATCCGAAAAACGACGGCCTCTACCTGGTGGGGATCGACGACGGGTCGGTCTGGCCGCTGGACGTCGGCGCCGGGCGCCTGCCCTACGTGCTCGCCGACCCGACCCGGTACTTCCCCGAGGACCCCTTCGCGCTGCACCGCAACCTCCTCTTCCCCGGCTGCGACGCCGGCGCCAACGTGCTGGTGCCGCCCGGTCCCACTTGCGCCGATCCGGACCCGCGGCACCAGGTCGATCAGCTGCTTCCGTTCTACGAGCGCTCGACGCGGACCTTGATCGTCCGCCCGGCGCTGCCACTGCGGCAGGAAACGCGCTACGCGGTGATCCTCACCGACCGGGTGCAGGACACTCAGGGCCGGGCCGTGGTGCCCCCGGGTCCGGGCATCAATCACCCCGCGCAGAACGGCGAGCTCTCGCCGGTGCTCGGGCACCTGCCTCCAGGCGTGGCGGTCGAAAACATCGCCTACGCATGGGCGTTCACCACCCAGAGCACGACGCGCGACCTGGAGGTGATCCGGCGCGGCCTGCAGCAGGCTGGACCTCTGTTCGCGATCGGGTTCCAGTACCCCGCGGGCTTCGGGCCCACCACCCAGGGTGGGAAGGGCAGAACCTTGCTCACCGTCCTGCCGGAGCGCGATGCGCCCGCCCTCAACGATCGAGCGGCGTACATCTTGCCCGCCAGCCAGCTCGTCCCGGTCCTGTCCGATCCGGCGATCCTGCCCTTCCTGGGCAATCCGGATCCGACCACGCTGAAAGCGCTCACGGATACGTTCTCGTTCATCGACTACTTCGTCTCCGCGAGCTTCGTCTCGCCGAGCCTCATCGGCGTTCCCGCGGGCGCGGCCCAGAACGGGACCTTCCAGCTGAACACCTCCACGGGGGAGGTGCATGCGCAGCCCGAGACCGTCACGTTCCTGCTGGCGGTACCGAAGGCGAACAAAAACAGCGGGCAATTCCCGCCGTTCCCCACCGTCCTGCTCGGCCACGCATACGGCGGCACGCGCTGGCCGGCGCTCCTGGCATTCGCCGGCACCTTCGCGAAGTACGGGCTGGCCACCATCTCCATCGACGCTTTCGGGCACGGGATCGATCCGGCCTCGCCCGCCGCCATCGCCGCCGCGCAGGCGTTCGCGAATCAGAGGTTGAGCAGGTTCGCCACGGCGCTCTTCACCGGCCGGGCGCGCGACCTCGACGGCGACGGGAAGCTCGATCCCGGAGGAGACTTCTTCAGCGCCGACCCGTTCCACACCCGGGACACCGTGCGCCAGTCGGTGGTCGACTGGATGATGCTGGTGCAGATCCTGCGGACGTTCGATGGGACCAACCAGATCTCCCAGACGTTGAACGGCGCGAGCGTGGTGTTCCCGGTGGCGGGCGATTTCAACAACGACGGCACCCCAGACGTCGCCGGACCGCTGGTGTGGCCCGTGCAGGTGCCGAACCAGGCCGGGGGCATGTTCCCGAAGGGCGCGGCCAACCCGGGCAGCGACTTGTTCGCCTTCGGCGTCGACCTGGGCGGGATCCTCGCGGGCATCCTGCCCGCCGTCGAGCCTGGCGTGGTCGCGGCGGCGTCCGTGAGCGGAAGCGGCGGGCTCTCCGACCTCGCCCTGCGGACGCAGCTCGCGCCCATCGTCAGCTCGGTCATGCTCGGCACCCTGGGCCCGTTCTTCGCTACCTGTGACTTCGATTTCACCGGCAACGCCTGCGCCCCCGGGCAGCCCGGCACGAGCCCTACGCTGGTGATGGTGGTGCAGGACGTCACCAGCGAGAAGGACCTGCCGATCGCTCCGCTCACGCTGGCTCTCGGCGACCGCCTGACGGTGACCGACCTGGACCACGCGTCGGACTTCTGCCAGCGGGACCACGTTTGCGCGACCGCCACCGCCGACGCGAACGGAAAGTTGCGCGTGGGGGTGACGGGGGATCCGGGCGATCACCTCCGGGTTTCCGTGCTGCGCGGCGGCGGGAACGAGCCGCAGAACATCGTGCAGTTCGGATTCGACGGGTCGTTCTCGGGGGTGACGCACCGGGCAGGCGACCCGCTGGTCGCGCTGGCGCAGGGCTGGGGATACGAGCGCAACGGGCCCGACTTCCGGAGGCTGCTCGGCCTTTCCCAGGCCATCCTCGAGCCGGGCGACCCGGTCAGCTACGCGCCCTACTGGTCCAAGGACCTCCTCTCCGTCCGCAACGCGCCGGTCCCGGCGCTCGTGGTGGGAACCGTGGGCGACACGGCAATGCCGGTCAGCACGGCCATCGCGATGGCGCGTGCGGCGCGCCTGGTCGAGATGACCCAGGCCGATCCCGACTACGGCATCCCGGTGGATCAGGTGCTCGTCCAGGCGGGGGTGGTGGAGGGACTCGCGAACCTCCAGCGCCTCGCCGATCCGTCCTCCGGGCCGCTCCTCGCCTTGGGGCCGCATCTTTCCTGCGCTGCTCCGGCAAACTGCACGGGGAACGTGCTCGTCGACCCGACCTCCTACGGATTCGACCCGGCGAACACGGTGGATGACGGGCTGAACGCGCCGCGGCTGAACCCGCCGTTGCGCGGCCAGCTCGCCCGGCAGATGCGGTTGGCGGACGGATCGCAGACGACCTCGGCGCTGCTCTTGCCCTACCTGAGCCGCGCCGGGCAGCATGGGTTCACCAGCCCGCAGCCGAACAAGCCTTTCGACATGGACCAGTTCCTGGCCAACCTCATCGGCCGCTGGTTCGAGACGCGCGGGCGCGAGCTGCACTTCGACGCCTGCCAGGCGCACGAGCCGCCGGACTGCCCGTGGATCCCGGCTCCGCCGCCCTGAGGTCATCGGGACCGAACGCCGACGGGAGCAGCGCGCCGATGGTCGTGGCGACCGGGGTTCCAGTCGCCGTCGCGTAGAAGACCGGCGTTTCCGGCGGAGCGAACTCGGCGATGACTTGACGGCAGCCGCCGCACGGCGCCGCCGGGCGCGCCCCACCTCCCACCACGGCGATCGCGTCGATGCGCCGCGCTCCGGCCGCCACGGCCATGGCGACCGCATTCCGCTCGGCGCAGATGCCCAGGGGGAAGGAGCTGTTCTCCACGTTGCACGCCGCGTGGACCCGCCCTCCGGCCAGCACGGCGGCCCCCACCTGGAACCCCGAGTACGGCGCGTAGGCATTCTTGCGCACCTCGGCTGCAGCGCGGAGGAGCTGATCGATCACGGTCTTCGGAAGAGGCATCGGGGCGAGTGTATCCCACGGCGACGATCCCGACCTCGACCCCGACCAGAGCGTCAAGCGCGTCAGGGTTGGTCCACCACATCAAGGCGAATCTGCGTCGTTTGACCAAAGCGCTCTACACCGCTCTGGTGCGCCTGCGGGTCCGTTGGGGAGGGCTGGCACAGAGGGTCAGGACTCGTTACGTCGGAACAGTTCGCGGCACCGGCACCTGAGACGTCGATCCAGGCAGTCGCTGTAAAGGGTGTGTCGGGTCTACTGGAACCGCCGGCGCAGAAGACACTGCCCGCTAGGCCCCAGATCAATACTTGAATGGAAGGGGCGTTCGCTGCAGTCACTCCGCCGTCGCTTTCCCGGACACGCAGGTACGCGGCGCCCGACTTCGAGCCAGTGTAGGTGACGGTGATTGCGAGGCAGGTCTGCGTCGAACCACCACCACACGAAGGAATGGCGCCTGAGAGGAGCGCCGAGAGAATCCATCTACGAGGATTCGCCAAGCTTCCCTCCCGCCACCAAGCGGTTGCAATTCCCGACCCCACCCGACCCGACCCCTACGCCAGCGCCTTCCGCGGCGGCACGGCGGCCGCGGCGCGCGGCAAGAACGCGCGCAGCAGCTGCAGGAGCGTTCCTTCCACCTGCTGCGCCACCGCGACCACTTCCTGGTGCGTGAGCGGCTTCTCCGAAAGGCCCGCGGCGTGGTTGGTGATGCAAGAGATCGCGCAGCAGGGGATGCTCTGGTGCGCCGCGACGATCACCTCGGGGACCGTGCTCATGCCCACCGCGTCCGCGCCGAGGAGGCGCGCCATCCGCACCTCCGCCGGCGTCTCGTAGCTGGGGCCCGGGAACTGGGCGTAGACGCCGCGGCGCAGCGCGATGCCTGCCTCGCGGGCGGCCTCTTCCAGGGCCTCCGCAAGCGCCGGAGTGTAGGCGCGCGACAGGTCCGGAAAGCGGGGCCCCAGCCGCTCCTCGTTGGGTCCGACGAGCGGATTGCGCCCCGTCAGGTTGATGTGATCGGTGAGCCTCATCAGATCGCCGGGCTGGAGCGGCGGGTTTGCCGCCCCGGCGGCGTTGGTGAGGATCAGGGCCCGCGCGCCCAGCACTCCGAGGACGCGCGCCGGGAACGCCACGGTCGCCGCGTCGTGCCCCTCGTAGGCGTGCAGCCTCCCCTGCTGGGCGAGCACGGGGATCCCCTCCAGGTCGCCCGACACCAGCCGCCCCTTGTGTCCCGGCACGGTGGTCTGGGGGAAGCCAGGGAGCTCGGTGAAGGAGACCGAGCGGGCCCTCGCCAGCTGGTCCCCGAACGCCCCCAGCCCCGACCCGAGCACGACGGCGACCGGGGACGTGGCCGGGTCGAGCTGCAGAGCGGCACGCGCGACGCGGGCGCAATCCAGCGCCAGCTCGGTCCAGGTCACCATGCCCCTTCAGGCTACCGGAAAACGGGGACGAACGGCTCATCGGGACGAGAAGTCCCCTCAAGCGTGTTATTTGACCCGTATGAGCTTTGGCGAGCTGAAGGAGATGCTGCAGACCGGCGGGATCACGATGATCATCATCGTGCTCGGGTCGGTGACGGCGGTGGTGATCGGCATCGAGCGCTTCCTCTTCCTGCGCGGGTTCTCCCGCCGGGCGCAGGACCTGCACGAGGTGGTCATCCGGGCGCTGCTGCGCGGCGACGCGCACCTGGCTCTGCACGAGTGCGACCGCGCGCACATCCCCAGCGCCGCTCTGTACCGGGCGGCGCTCGACCGCACCACCCGGCCGGAGCGCATCCCAGACGCAGTCGACCGCGCCCGGCGCGAGGTGGTGCAGGCGCTGCGCGCACCGCTCTGGGTCCTGGGTACGCTGGGCGCGACCATGCCCTTCGTCGGCCTCTTCGGCACCGTCTGGGGAATCCTCCATTCGTTCCGCAGCATGGCCGCGGCGGGCACCGGCGGATTCGCCGTGGTCGCGAGCGGCATCTCGGAGGCGCTCATCACCACCGCGGGCGGCATCGCGGTGGCCGTCGAGGCGGTCGTGCTTTACAACTACTTCCAGGCGCGAGTCGGCAAGGAGTCGTTCGACTTGACCCTCAAGGCCGACGAGCTGGTCGAGACGGTCGAGGAAAAGGCGGACGAGCTGCAGTCCTCGCTCGAGAAGCCCGCGCCCCGGGCGGCGCCCGAGCCCGCCTCCGCCGCCGGAGCCTAGCGCATGGCCCTCAGCGGACCCCGCACGCACCACCACGACGACGACTCCGGCGAGGCCGGCCCGGCGGTCTTCGCCGACATCAACATCACGCCGCTCACCGACATCTTCCTGGTGCTGCTGATCATCTTCATGGTCACCTCGACAGCGCTGGTGGAGGCTGGCCAGGGCGGCGCGGGCGCGGGCGTGCGGGTCGATCTCCCCAAGGGCGCCGCCAAGGAGATCCACGCGGCGGCGCGGGACTTCACCGTCGCCATCCTCAAGGACGGTTCCACCGTCGTCGACGGCAAGGTGGTCGACGAGCAGATCCTGCGCGCCCGCTTCGAGCAGCTGCACAAGGAGTCTCCCGAGGCGCAGGTGATCATCCAGGCCGACACGGGCGTGCAGCACGGCAAGGTGGTGGAGGTGATGGAGGCGGCCAAGGGCGTCGGCATCGATCGCCTCGCCATCGCCACCGACTCCGGCGGGAAGTAGAGCCGTCAGGCGAGGCTGGGGTCGTCCTCGGAAGCCGGCCCTCCGCGGACCGCAGCCTGAAGCTCCTCGTCCAGCTTGCCCAACAGCTCGCGATTGCCGTCTTGCGAATACCCCGCGAGGTTCTTTTCGAACTCCGGGATCCGTTCCAGGAACTCGCCCAGGCGCGGCTCGGTGATCTCCTCGGCGGACAGGCCGTAGCCGAGCGACTCGAGGTACCGCGCGTTGAGGATCTGCTCGAATTGCTTGCCGACCGGCTCCGCGAGCATCGGCCGGCGCAGGTAGACCGCCTCTCCCATCAGGGTGAAGCCGCCGCTCGCCACCACGCCTCGGGCCGTGCGCAGGTCGTCGACGAAACCCTGCTCGGAGAAGGGCAGGTAGTGCAGGTTCCCTTCGCGGACGGGCTCGCGCAGATCGCGCCGCAGCCCGTAGATGCGGCACTCCAGTCCCGTCTTCCGCAGCAAGGCGGGAAGCTCCGCATTGGTGGTGTAGGTCTGGTAGACGAGCAGATGTCCGCCGAGCTCGGAGCGTGCGGAAAGGATCTCCGGGCGCAGCACGGGCGGGTGGAGCGTGGTGCGGCGCTTGCGCACGGGCGGGTAGAAGAACGTGGTGATCAGGTAGTGCGACGCGCCGGGCACCTTCGCCTTCACCACGCCCCTGGCGATCTGGAAGTCGGCCTCGTGGCCGCGGAGGATCTCCGGCTCGTGCCGGCACCGGTTGATGATCTGCATGTTGTCGATGGAGATCACCGGGAGCCGGTGGTTGACGGCGTACAGGTAGCTCCAGCTCTCGAAGTCCGAGATCACCACTTCCGGGCGGAATTCCTGCGCCAGGTCGAAGTAGGCGCGCACGTTGCGCGGCCATCCGCCCGTCACGGCCCCGCGGACGTTCTGCAGGAGCGTCCGGAAGCTCCGCACCTCGTTGTCCTCGGTGACGATGGTGAACCCCCAGATCTTCCGGACGCGCAGGTGCTCCCCAGCCCGCTGCGCGAGATAGTCGTGGGCGCGGCCCGAGACCACCACCTGCACGTCGTGCCGCTTGACCAGCTCGTCCAGCACGACGCGGGAGCGGATGGCGTGCCCCATGCCTTCGCCCACCACGCCGTAGAGGATCCGCATGGGTACCTTGTAACCTAATGTAACCCACCGCCTGCTAAATGAACGGTTCCCACCCGATCACACGCTCTTCGATCCGGCGCCTTCGGCGCCTCTACAAGGGGGGAGCTCGCTCCCCCCTCGACCCCCCAACTGATCGCGGTCAGCGGGCGACGATCTGCGATCGTTGACGGTCCCGCAGGGGCGCGGCAGGGTGCCTGGGCCATGCGCGCGTACGACCTGATCCGCAAGAAGCGCGACGGCGGCGTGCTGCAGCCGGCCGAGCTGGAGTTCCTCGTCCGGGGCGCGACCGACGGCAGCGTCGCCGACGAGCAGCTCGCCGCGTTCCTCATGGCCGTCTTCTTCCGCGGCCTGGAGCCGGCGCGGGAGCTGCCGGCGTGGCTGACGGCCATGCTCCGCTCGGGACAGGTGCTCGACCTTTCCCGGATCCCCGGACGCAAGGTCGACAAGCACTCCACCGGCGGCGTGGGCGACAAGATCTCGTTGCCCCTGGCACCGCTGGCGGCAGTGTGCGGAGTGCGGGTCCCGATGGTCAGCGGCCGGGGCCTGGGGCACACCGGCGGCACGCTCGACAAGCTGGAGAGCATCCCGGGTTTCCGGGTCGACTTGCCCGTCGAGCGCTTCGCCCAGCTGGTCGAGTCGCTCGGTCTCTGCTTGATCGGGCAGACCGCGGAGATCGCGCCGGCGGATCGGAAGCTGTACGCGCTGCGCGACGCCACTGCGACGGTCGAGTCCGTGCCACTCATCGCCTCGAGCATCCTCAGCAAGAAGCTGGCGGAGGGGATCGACGCGCTGGTGCTGGACGTGAAGGTGGGCCGCGGCGCGTTCATGAAGACCTTGCCCGACGCGCGCCTCCTGGCGCGCACTTCGATCGACCTGTGCCGCGCGATGGGCCGCCGCTGCACGGCGCTGCTCACCGCGATGGACGCCCCGCTCGGCTTCGCGGTGGGCAACGCGGTGGAGGTCGCCGAGTCGATCGAGGTGCTCGCGGGGCGAGGGCCCGAAGACGTGCGCGAGCTGACCTTGCAGCTGGGAGTCGAGATGCTGCTCCTGGGTCAGGCGGCGCCCGACGCGCTCGCCGCGCGCCAGCGCCTGTCGCGCGCGCTGGCCGACGGCTCGGCGCTCCGGCGGTTCGCGCAGATCGTCGAGGCCCAGGGCGGCGACCCGCAAGTGGCCTACGACCCGCGCCGCCTGCCTCGCCCTGCCGCGGTGCGCGAGGTGCGCCTCGAGCGGAGCGGGATCCTGGCCGTCCTGGATGCGGAGCTGGTCGGACTGGCGGCCGTGGAGCTGGGGGCCGGACGGGCGCGCAAGGAAGACCGCGTCGATCCGGCTGCGGGCGTCCTGTTGCGCAAACGCAGGGGCGACGAAGTGCGCGCCGGCGAGGTGCTGGCGGAGCTGCACGCGGCGGACGCAGCGCGGCTCGACGCCGGCGAAGCGCGGCTGCGCGCGGCGGTCGCCCTTTCGGACGAGCCGCCCATCGCGCAGCCGCTGGTGCTGGAACGCCTGGAGTAGGTTCGCTACTGAGAGACCGCCTGCTTGCAGACGGTACCGGTCACGTGGACCGTCTCGGTGGTCCCGTTCGAGCTCAGGTCGACAGTCACGTTGATGCCGCAGGTACCGATCAAGGTGCCGCCGCGCGTGACCGAGATGCCGCCCTGGATCGTCTCGTGGAGCGAGAAGGCATTGCCGTTCGTCGAGCCGCTCGCGCCGATGTCCAGCGCACCGTTCGCCACTACGCCCGTGACCGCGGAGCAGCTGTTGAGGCTCAGGTGCAGCTGGCCACCGAAGCTGCAGGCGGTGGACGACGAGCAGGTCGCGTCCATGTTCCCGGTGACGCTGACGTTGCCGCTGACCGTACACGCCTGCGGCGGGGGATTGATGGCAACGGCGTTCCTCAGCCCGGGCTGAGCCGGTGGCGCCTCCACCAGCGCGGCGCTGAACGAGCCGGAGATCGTCGTCATGATGTCGGCCGTGTCCTGGGTGGTGAAGCTCCCTGACGTCGGATCGACCCAGGTCGACCCGCCGCCACACGCGACCAACGCGGCTGCCGCCGCCACTGCTATTCTCTTGTGCATTCGAAACCCCTCCTTCCCTCGTGTTCCCTTGCGGACGGACGGACGTCAAGGAAGCGCGGGTGGTGCGATCAGAGGGAATCTACCCTTGTCAGGGCCGGCAGTCGCGCGTACATGGGCGCACATGTCACCCGAAGCGCCGCCGGGCGCGCCGCCCCGTCCACCCGAACTGACCGCGCGGCTGGCGGAGTCGGCCGCCCGGCGCCCTGGCCCCCCGCGCACCCGCCATCTGGGCGCCGACGGCGGGCCGCGCTTCGTCAACCGGCTCTCGCTGGAGTCGAGCCCTTACCTCCTGCAGCACGCCCACAACCCGGTCGATTGGCGCCCCTGGGGCGACGAGGCGTTCGCCGAGGCGCGGGCGCGGGACGTCCCCGTCTTCCTTTCCGTCGGCTATTCCACCTGCCATTGGTGCCACGTGATGGAGGAGGAATCGTTCGAGGACCTCGAGATCGCCGAGACGCTCAACCGGCTCTTCGTGCCCGTCAAGGTCGACCGCGAGGAGCGCCCCGACGTGGACACCGTCTACATGCAGGCGGTGCAGCTCCTCACCCAGCACGGCGGCTGGCCGATGAGCGTCTTCCTCACGCCCGATCGCAAGCCGTTCTACGGCGGGACCTACTTCCCTCCCCGCGACGGCGTGCGCGGAGCCCAGGTCGGGTTCCTCACCTTGCTCACGGAGCTGCACCGGACCTATGCGCAGGAGCGCGGGCGCGCGGCGGCGGCTGCCGAGCAGATCTCGCGCGCCGTCCGGGAAAGCCTCGCGCCCGATCGGCCCACCGGGGCGCCCGGGCTTCACGTCTTGCATGGCGCGATGTCCTACTTCGCCGAGGTGTTCGACCCGGCCGAGGGCGGCGTGCGGCGCGCGCCCAAGTTTCCCTCCAGCCTGCACACGCGGTTCCTGCTCCGCTACGCGCACCGCACGGGCGACGAGCAGGCCTTGCGCATGGCCACGCTGACGCTCCGGAAGATGGCGCTGGGCGGCATCTACGATCAGGTGGGCGGCGGGTTCCACCGCTACTCGACCGACGCCCACTGGCTGGTGCCGCACTTCGAGAAGATGCTCTACGACAACGCCCTGCTGGTCCCGGCGTACGTCGAAGCCTGGCAGTCGACGGGCGACGCCTTCTTCCGCGAGATCGCCACGGACGTGTTGGACTACGTGGCGCGCGAGATGACCGATCCCGGAGGCGCGTTCTGGTCCGCCACTGACGCCGACAGCGAGGGAGAAGAAGGCACCTTCTTCGTGTGGACGCCGCGGCAGCTCTCGGACGTGCTAGGCGAGGAGGACGGCGCGCGGGCCGCCGCGCTGTTCGGCGTCACCGAGGCGGGCAATTTCGAGGGAAAGAGCGTGCTCAGCCTGTCGCATGTCCCGGATCCGGAGGAGCGTGCGTTCTTGCAGCGCGTCCGGCCCCGGCTGCTGGAAGCGCGGGCGAAGCGGCCGCCGCCGCTCACCGACCATAAGATCCTTACCGGGTGGAACGGGCTGATGATCTCCGCGTTCGCCCGGGCGGGGCTCGCCCTGGGGAAGCCGGATTTCGTCGAGCGAGCAGCGCGCGCGGCGGACTACTTGCTGAAGGTCCACCGCCCCTCCGGACGGCTGGCGCGCAGCTCGCTGGACGGCGTCGCGCGGCACGCAGGGCTCCTGGAGGACCACGCCTTCCTCGCCGCCGGGCTGGTCGACCTGTTCGAATCGACCGGCGAGGCGCGCTGGCTGCAGGAGGCGCGCGCCCTCCACGGCGAACTGGATGCGCGGTTCGCCGACCGGGAGAACGGAGGCTATTTCCGCATTCCAGAAGACGGGGAACAACTGCTCGCTCGCGAGAAGCCGGCGTACGACGGCGCGGAACCGACCGGCAACTCGGTCGCGGCGCTCACGCTGCTCCGGCTGGAAGCGATCACCGGAGAGGCGCGCTGGCGCGAGGCCGCGGAAAAGGTCCTGCGCTGCTTCGGCGCGCTGCTCGCGGGCGCGCCTGCCGCGCTCGGCGAGATGCTGCTGGCGGTCGACTTTTCCCTCGGCGAGTCGAAGGAGATCGTGCTGGTGCGACCGCGGGGCAAGAGCGACGCACCGCTGCTCGACGTTCTGCGGCCCCGCTTCCTTCCCCGCTCCGTGTTGGTGCGCGCGGAGGAAGGCGCCACCGAGCCGGCGCTGGTTCGGGATCGACCGGCACTGCGCGGCGAGCCCACCGCGTACGTGTGCAACCGCGGCGCATGCCAGCTGCCGGTCACTGCTCCAGCCGAGTTGGAGAAGCTGCTCGCCTGAGGCTAGGTCGATCAGTTGACGCGCCCGGAGGCGCAGGGTAGTGGCGCAGCGGATGCGCCTCGCCCGGGTCTGGGTCCTCGCTGCGCTCTCTTGGTCGCTCGGTGCGTGCAAGAAGACGGCCCCGCCGCACACGGTGGGATTGGCGCTGGACGTGGGCGGACGCGGCGACCAGTCCTTCAACGACGGCGCGCTGAGAGGCCTGGAAGCGATGGCTGCCGGGTTGCGGTACACGACGCGCGGTTACGAGCCGCTGCCTGACGAGCAGTACAGGAAGCTCCTCGGACCGCTCGCGCTCCCTCACCTGGGAATTCCCCCGCCGATCGTGCTGCAGGGCAAAGCGCAGGAAGACTACGAGCCGAACCTGCAGCTCCTGGTCGACCAGGGCGCCGAGCTGGTCGTCGCGGTCGGGTTCCTGATGGAGCCGGCCACCCGCAAGGTGGCGCGCGACAACCCGCGGGCGAAATTCCTGCTCATCGACAGCCCGGTCCTCGACGACACCGGCAAACCCACCACCTTGCCCAACGTGCGCGCGGTCGTGTTTCGCGAGCACGAAGGCAGCTTCCTCGCCGGCGCCCTGGCCGGCGAGCTGACGCGCACGGGGAAGGTCGGGTTCGTCGGCGGGATGCAGCTTCCGCTAATCCAGAAGTTCGAGGTCGGCTTCCGCGCCGGAGTGCGCACCGTCAACCCGGCCGCGGCTCGCTCGCTGCTGGTCGCGTACACCGGCAGCTTCGACGACGAGCGCAAAGGCATCGAGGTCGGGCAGGACCTCTATCGCCGCGGGTGCGACATCGTCTTCCACGGCGCCGGCCTCGACGGGCTGGGGGTGATCCGGGCCGCGCAGCAAGCCGGCCGCTGGGTGATCGGCGTGGACAGCGACCAGAGCCACGTCGCTCCCCGCAACGTGCTCACCAGCATGATCAAGCACGCGGACCTGGCCGTGTACCAGGCGGTCCGCGATGTCGTAAGCGGGAAGTTCACCGGCGGCGACGTCGTGCTCGGCCTGGCCGAAGGAGGCGTCGGGCTGGCGCCGCTGGGAGGCGACGCGGATCCGGCCGTCACCGAGGCCCGGCGCGCCGCCGCGCTGAAGGACGTCGAGGTCTTGCGCGCAGCCGTCGTTTCCGGCCGGATCGCGGTGCCGGCGACGCCGCAGGAGCTGGCGCGGTTCGATCCGCCCTCGCCCGAGGCGCTCGGGCTCGCGCCGGCGCGTGGGCCTTGAGCGCGCTCGAGTTGCGCGGGATCGTGAAGCGGTTCGGCGCCCTCGCCGCGGTCGACGGGGTCACGCTCGCCGTCGAGCCAGGCGAGGTGCTGGCGGTGGTGGGCGAGAACGGCGCGGGCAAGAGCACTCTCGCCGGCGTCGCTTCCGGCCTGTACCGGCCCGACGCGGGCAGCGTGCGCGTGCTCGGGCGCGAGCTGCCGCCCGGCGATCCCCGCGCGGCCATCGACGCCGGAGTGGGGGCCGTCCACCAGGACTTCCTGCTCGTGCGCCCGCTGCGCGTCTGGGAGAACGTCGTGCTCGGCCGCGAGCCGCACCGGTGGGGCCTGCTGGATGCCGCCCGCGCTCGCCGCGAGGTCGCCGCCACCGCCCGGGCGGCCGGCCTCCCACTCGAGATCGACGCCCGCATCGAGACCCTGAGCGTCGCCGCCCAGCAGCGCGTGGAAATCGTCAGGCAGCTCTGGCGCGGTGCGCGAGTCCTGATCCTCGACGAACCCACCTCCATATTGGCGCCGGGCGAGATCGAAAGTCTGCTCCGGACGGTCCGGGCGCTCGCCGCGGCAGGCCGTGCCATCGTCTTCATCTCGCACAAATTGGCCGAAGTTCTCTCCGTCGCAGACCGCATCGCCGTCCTCCGCCGCGGCAAGCTGGTCCAACTCACCGCAGCAAAGGCCACCTCCGCCGCCCAGCTTGCGGAAGCGGTGATGACCGCATCCGAAGAACGACCTCCATCCTCGACCTCTCCCTCCCCCTCGACCCCGACCTCGACCTCTCCCTCCCCCTCGACCCCGACCCCGACGTCGCATTTCCGCCTCCTCGTCCGCGACCTGCGCTGCGAGGACTCCCGCAGCCGCCCTGCCTTGCGCGGCCTGTCCTTCCACGTCCAGCCCGGCGAAGTCCTGGGCATCGCCGGCGTGGACGGCAACGGCCAGACCGAGCTGGCCGAGGCGCTGACGGGCCTGCGCCGCGCGCGAGGCACGCTCCTCTTGGACGGCCAGGAAGCCTTCGGGGCACGCGACTGGTCGCGGAGCCCCGGCGCCGCCCGGCGCGCCGGCATCGTCCACCTCCCGGAGGACCGCCACGGACGCGCCCTGTGCCTGCCGCTGACCATGGAGGAGAACCTCTCCCTCGGCTGGCAGGACCGGCCGCCCTACGCGCGCGGCGCCCTCATCGATGGCCCAGGGCGGCGGCGGAAGTCCTTGGAGCTGATCGAGGGGTTCCGCATCCTCCCCGCCGACCCGCTCGCGCGGGCCGCCGACCTGTCGGGAGGCAACCAGCAGAAGCTCGTCGTTGCGCGCGAGCTGCGCGGCGGTCCGCAGCCGCGCCTGGTGGTCGCGGTCCAGCCCACGCGCGGGCTCGACGTCGGCGCTGCGCGGCGCGTGCACGAGGCGCTCCTCTCCTCGGCCCGCGGCGGCGCCGCGGTCCTGCTCGTCTCGTTCGACCTGGACGAGCTGCGCGCGCTCTCGCACCGCATCCTGGTGCTCTACGAGGGCCGCGCCGCCGGCGAGGCGCCGCCCACCGCGACCGACGAATCCCTGGGCCCCCTCCTGCTGGGGCAGACCGCGTGACCCTGCGCGACCGGCTCCTGGGATCCGCGCGCGATCCGTTCTGGGCCTCCTCGCTGGCCGTGCTCGCCGCGCTCGCGGTTTCGTTTCTCTTCATCGCGGCCTCCGGCAAGGACGCCGCGCTCGGGTTCGTCCATCTGTTGCAAGGAGCCGTGGGCGGCGTCGGGCCGCTCGGAGAGACCGCCATCAAGTCGGCCGTGCTCATCCTGACGGGTCTCTCGGTGGCGGTGGCCTTCACGGTGGGCCTGTTCAACATCGGCGGCGAGGGACAGCTCATCTGGGGCGCGCTGGCCGCCGCGGTCGTGGGCCGGGCGCTCGATCTCCCTGCAGCGCTCCTCGTGCCGGCCTCGCTCCTCGCTGCGGCAGCCGCGGGCGCGCTCTGGGGCCTCCTCCCCGGGGCCCTGAAAGTCTACCGGGGCGTGCACGAAGTGATCTCCACCATCCTCCTCAACTGGGTCGCGATCCACCTCGTGCACGGGTGGCTGGTGGTCGGACCGCTCGCGGCGCGCGGCTCGGGAAGCGAGGTCAGCCTGGCCGGGACCGCTCCCATCCGGAGCGCCGCCTGGCTCCCGCGGCTCTTGCCCGGATCGCGCCTCGACCTCGGCTTTCCCATCGCCCTCGCCTGCGCGGCGGCGGCTTGGTTCTGCCTCACCCGGACCCGGATCGGGTTCGAGTGGCGCGCCGTGGGGACCGGCGCCGGCGCCGCGGAGGCGAGCGGTATCCCGATTCGGCGCCGGGTCTGCCAGGCGATGGCCTTGTCCGGCGCGCTCTGCGGCCTGGCGGGCGCCCTGCTCGTCCTCGGCACCGAGCACCGCTACCCGGGAGTCTTCCGCACCGGGTATGGCTTCGACGGGATCGCGGTGGCACTGATCGGAGGCGCGACTGCCCCGGGCGTGGTCGCAGCAGGCGTCGTGTTCGGTGCCCTGCGCGCGGGCGCAACCCGGCTGCAGTTGATCGGCATCCACCCTAGCTTCGCCGAGCTGATCCAGGGCATCGCGGTGCTGCTCGTCGCGGCTCCGCGCCTGTTCGCGCCCCTCCTCTTGCGGCTGCGCGCCCAGGCACGTCCGCCGGGTACCCCACCATGACCGCGGCGCTCTCCGCGGTGCTCGAGTTCGCCCCGCCGCTGGTGCTGGCCGCGCTGGGAGGAGTGGTCAGCGAGCGCGCGGGGGTGGTCAACATCGGCTTGGAAGGGATGATGCGCTTCGGCGCCTTCGCGGCCGCGGTGGGCGCATTTTCCAGTGGCTCCCCTTGGGTGGGCCTCGCCTGCGGCGCGCTGGCGGGAGCCGCTGCGGCGGGTGCGCACGCGCTCCTGTCGCTGCGCTTCCGGGCCGATCAAGTGGTGAGCGGGATCGCCCTCAACCTGGTCGCGCTCGGGCTGACCACGTTCCTCCTGGAGACGACTTTCGGCTCTTCCGGAGTGAGCCCGCAGGTCCCCGCGCTGCCGCGCGACGATTCGGGACGCACGGCGCTGGCCTGGGTGGCCATCGCGCTGCCGCTGCTCCTCCACTTCGTCCTTTCGCGCACCCCGGCGGGGCTCCGCATCCGCGCCGTGGGAGAGAATCCCCATGCCGCGGCAGCAGCGGGAGTCCGTGTGCTTCCGCTGCGGGCCGCCTGCGTCCTGTGCAGCGGCGCGCTCGCCGGGCTCGGCGGCGCCGCCTTGTCGGTGGGCATCCTGGGCCAGTTCGACGCGCGCATGCCCGCCGGGCAGGGGTTCATGGCGCTCGCCGCGATGGTCTTCGGCCGCTGGACTCCGCTCGGCGCGGCCGGGGCCGCCTTCTTCTTCGCCGGCGCAGACGCGCTGCAGCGCCAGCTCTCCTTCCAGCTGCACGCCGCCGACCTGCGGTTGTCGGGGATCTTCCTGGCGCTGCCCTACGCGCTCACCCTGCTCCTGCTCGCCGCCGGTGCGGGGCGCATCCGCGCTCCCGGCGCCGACGGCATTCCCTACGATCCGGAGCGTCGATCCTGACCTTACCTTCTATGGTGGCGTGCTCTCTCTGCGCAGTTCCAGCTTCTTGCCGTTACGCAAGTCGAGCACCAACCTCCGAGGCCACCTTTTGAGATGGGCTTTCATACGGTTGTTCGTTTACGGCTCGCGCGGGTCAAGCACCAGCCCAGTCACTTCGATTCCTGATGTCGGTTGTCCGCAGCCTTGGTCTGAAACCGTAAATAGACCCCATCGGCCCTTCAGCTCTCTCCGGCCGATCTTCTCCACGACTGTCTCGTCCGCTCGCACTTCAAGGGCAATTGCGGGTGCGCCAGTTGAACGATACGACCCTACCACCGTCTCTCGCCTGTCAATATAGATGTAATTACACGCGACGAGAGCACAGAGCACGGCTAGGACTTGACGGGACACAGCTCCTCCCCCTATTTCCAGCAGCTGTCAGTGATGCCCTTTGCATCGCTGTGACGCGCCAGGGTTGATTGGCAATCGGCGATCTGCATATCACTTAATCACCACCCTCCCGCGACCCGGCGGACGAGACCACGATCCTCCAGCGCCTGTTCGATGGCAAGGCGCTCTGCCAGTCTGGACGCACATCTTTGCGCGCGCAGCACGCTGGCCCGGCGTACGACGTCGTGGCGCAGCTCGCGGCGGTTGGTGCGCAGCGGTCGGCGAGCGTCCCAGAGCTCTGCCGAGGAGCGCCACCCCAGGGAGGGCCGGAGCCAGCGCTGGTTCAGCACCCGCAGCATCTCCTGCAGTTCGGCATCGTCGACGCCCTCGGAGTGCGCCAGCCAGGCCCGGTGTTCGCGGTTCTGCCGCTCATGCTGGCTATAGTACTGCGGGTAGCGCGCCGGTCCGTGCAGCATCAGCACCTCGTGCTTGTCCAGCAGCTCCCGCACCGGCGCCGCGTCGTGCTGCCAGGCGCGATCCATGCGCATCGCCAGCGGTGGGCCGTGGCGTTCAGAGTCCTCGGCCAGCAGCCGGGCCACTTCGCCTGCGGTGTACGATGGCAACAGCCGCGCGCTCGTCCGGTACGGCACCGCGGCGTCCGAGGCGACGAGCGCGATCCGCTGTGCCGGGCGCTGTCCGATGTACAGCTGGTCGAGGCTGCGCAGCACGTCAGGCTCGGGGACCAGTACCCGCGCACAGCCGCCGATCCGCTCCCGCTCGAGCTGCGTCATCACTTCAGACTTGACCCGCGCTGCTTGCCGTCGCGACACGCCCACCGCACGTGCCAGAGCACTTGCTCCGCACAGGCCGCGCAGCTCCTGGACCGCTTCCGTCAACCGCGCGCGCTTCCCGTCGGACAGGTCGCGCCCGGGACCTGGCCCGCGACTTCTGCACAGGACTCCATCACCGCGGAGACATGCTCTCCAGCGTCGCGCCGTGGCCGCACTCACCCCTACCAGCGCCGCTGCCAGCGCTGCGCTCATGCCCGCCGCTCACAGCCGTTGCACGTCGGACGCCTTGCGCCGCGCGGCTCCGTCCGGATCCTCGGGCTCACTGCTGCCGCCCTCCTCGGTCTTCTTCTTCCGCCGCACCGTGCGCACCTGCCCGCGCAGGATCCCGCCCGCCACTGTCATCAGCCGTGATTCGGGTGATTCGGGGGTGATTCGGGGACACCATACGCAATTGAGTGTGCCAATGACCTGAACCCCGATTATGGCCGGCGGTTAACGTGACTCCTCACGCGGTCTTCTTGGCCGCATACTCGTTCGGGGTCAAGTTGCCCAGCGACGCGTGCGGCCTCGCGCCGTTGAAGTCGATCCTCCACGCCTCGATCTTCGTCCTCGCATCCTCCAGGTCGGTGAACCAGTTCTGGTCGAGGCACTCGTCACGCAGCTTGCCTTTGAAGCTCTCGACGTAGGCGTTCTCGATCGGCTTCCAGGGCCGGATGAACTGCAGCTTGACCCCGCGCTCGTGCGCCCAGCGTCGAGCGCGCGCCCGACGAACTCCGGCCCGTTATCGCTCACGATTGTCTCCGGCAGGCCGCGCTCCTGAACCAGCCTCTCGAGCACGCGCACCACTGCAGCCCCGGCAGCGGACGTGTCCACCTCGATGGCCAGGCACTCGCGTGTGAAGTCGTCGACGACGTTCAGCATGCGGAAGCGCTTGCCGCTGGCGAGCTGGTCCTGTACGAAGTCCATCGACCAGCGCTCGTTCGGGCGCGACGGCGCGGGCCGCACCAGGCGTGGCATCGCCGCGAGCTTGCGCCGCTGCTTGCGGCGTACCTGCTAGCCGTTGAGGCGCAGCTGCCGCGCCACCAGCTTGTGGTTCACCGTATGGCCGTCCCACCTCGATGCGCGTCCGTTGTTGCACTCCGCCTACGTCATACGCCCATGTATCGACTGCGATTGGGTCGCCTATGCTGTCCGCTGGTTTCACCGGGCCGGTCATGTGGGCATGGTGGACGAGACGTTTCGCAGCGAACGATCACGCCTTCGCAACTAGCGTGACCTGTGCGATCACACGCTAGGGAGATGCACTTCCCCGCCTGACGAACCGGACGACACCAGAAGCAGGTGAATCAAATGACCGGCACCTCTGCACGCGTCGCGCCAAAGTTCGGTGATTCTGGCACAAGCCTCCTCTGCAGTCTGCGTCACCGCGAGAGCATTTACGCTTTCCAGGAACTCGGCCACCACATTCGACTGCGTAGAGGCGCGCGGCTGCCATGCCGCCGAACCAGCCAAGACCTCGGACAATTGGTTCGTAAACAGATTCCAAACCGAAGTCGTCGTACTGATGCCAACGATGAGCAGAAGCGACTGGAGTAACAATTCCGCCTGCCAACGACTGAGCACGCCGCGCCGCTGTTGAATCACTGTGTTCAGGATGCATGCCGTTTCGAATGCCAATATGAGTGAACCTTCTAGTACCTTCCTGTGGTGTTCTTCAAAAATGCCGGGATGCGCGTGCTCTATCATTCTTATGACTCGCCAGGCATCGCCCGGAATGGCCCGCTTCTTTTCGTCTGGACATAGGTCAACGATCCCTTCCTCTGACTTGATCGTCATCGCGGGAACCCCAGCGGACCCGAAGGCGTCGTAAAGCACTTAATGCACGCCTCCCTTAGAAACGTGTTTAGTGAATCAATATTCACTTGCGCCCACCACTCCAATTCCGCAAGGCTGACCAATTGCGCCTCCGAAAACGTGCCGCACCGTTTATAAATCTGTTTGATGAGATCCTTAAGTCGAGACTGGAGTTGGGCAATCTTGAAAAGATGGCCCGGATCCAATTGGCAGCCGTGAAAGCGAACGGCATCGCGAATTGTCTTAATGATTTCGTTAAGTGTGTTACGCGCCAGCGTAAATGCTTCTGCACACGTCTTCGGGGTCCGCGCCAACCCGTCTTCGTCGTAATCGTTCACGGGGTCCGAATTTATGTACGCGTATAGATTCGAATCGCCTCCGTGAAATCCGATTGGATCTCGTGTGATCCATCTGCCTAGTGGCGGGGCGTAGTCTCTGGCACCGAAACGAACGAGCTTGGTGTCTACATCGACAAGGCCGCCACCAAATCCGAACGGCTGGAACCCAGGAGCGGAGTCTGCCAACACGTTACCGAACTCGTCGTATGTTATGTTTTGAGCAATGCTGCCGTCGGGAGCGACGATTTGTCGAACACTTCCAACTTGGTCGGAAACAAATTTGTAGTTGACTCCCGACTTGATCATGTAATCCGGAACATGACGGCGGGAACCGAATATAAACTGAGCTTTCAACGAGCCGCCACCGTCATACCAAGCGAGCCGCTTCAAATCATCCTCGTACAGGAAGCTCTCGACGAGGAGACCGTTGACCTTCTTTCCTACACGTCTGCTCTGGCCGTCGATGATATAGGTGATGCTCGTGCCATTCGGCAAAGCAACACCGCGCAGATTTCCAAAGGCGTCGTGGTCGTAAACCGCCGTCCCATCAGGGCAGGTTTTCGTTTGCAGTGAACCATCCGCCTTGTAGACATACGTGCACTCACCATAGCTCAGCAGCCGATCTTGAGCATCGTACACGGGCGAAACGCTGAGCCCAGGCCCGACGGTACGGTTGCCGTTGGCATCGTACTCGTAATGTGAGGTCGCGACCCCGTCCTTGGTGACGTCGGTGAGACGGCCTGTCACATCATACATGTAGCCGTATGAGTGCGCCTCGCCTTGAACAGTCTCCGTTTTTGTCACTATGCGTCCGAGCGCGTCGCGCGTACCATAGTCGGCCGAGTAGAGAATCGCGCCGTTCGTGGCTACTGCTTGGGCCTGAACGTCACCATACACGTCGTAGGTGTACGTCTCGCGAACCACGCCCAGGGTCGTCGACGTGATAAATCCTGTGGCGGGGTCGCGCGTGATGTTCAGTGCTCCGGCGCTTGTGAGCAGATCGTCGTTGTCGTGCGCAAAGTTGATCGGCTGTCCTCCGGTGACGCTCTCGGTCGCGACGCGGAAGCTCGAATCATACGTCCTGTGGACATTTCCCGAAACTGCGCCGCTCCACGTGACGTCCCCGAGCAAGGAGCCGTCGTACGCGTATGTGAGCCCCACGCCGTCGAAGGTATTCACGCTCGTCAGCTGGCCCGTGCTGGAGCTGTAGCTGTACGTGATCGTACCGCGGCTGGTACTCAGAGCAGTCAATCGACCGGTCGCCGTGTCGTACGTCGGCGTTATGAAGTCGCCGTCAGGCCGTGAGATGGTCGCGACCTGCTGATCGAGGTTGTAAGCCGTATGTGTAGTTCGCGGTTGGCCGAGTTCGGGCGGGATGTAATCGCTCTCCTGGTTGGCCGGGGTATATGCGAAGAGATGGGCGGCCCGACCTGGCGGAGTGAGGGATGTGACGTTTCCAGTGGAGTCGTAGCTCATTTCGACGATCGCGGAATTTGGAAGCGTGGTCCTGATTGTACGGCCGGCGAGGTCATACTCGAAGCTGGTCGTATTCAGTAACGGATCGACGATGCTCCCGACGAAGCCGTCCGGACGATACGACGTCGTCGTAACGCGTGATCCCTGCGCCACCGTTTGGGGCCGGCCATTGGCGTCATACCCGATCGTGGTGGCGACCGTGCCGGGCGGCTGAATCTGGGTCACTCGGCCGTGCGCATCCAGGGTTGTCACGGTCTGACGACCCATCGGCGTGACCTGCGTGATGGTCCGCGCCGAGGCGTCGTAGGTACTTCTCGACGTCCTGCCATTCACCGTGACCTGCTCGATGAGCGAAGTGAGACTGAGCGGGTCGTTCGGATTGGAAAGGTTCGCCGTCCGTGAGCGCGACTCCGTTCGGGTGAGGCCCGACGGCGTCTTGCTGGTCGTCGACTTGATTGACGCCTGGATACCGAATCGCGGATCGGGCAGCTCGGCGGTGGCGATCACGGTGCCGTTGGGCAGCGTCTGCGTGGTGGAGTGATCGCCTTTGCGGGTCTGCACGGCCCGCAAGCCCGCCATGTCTGTGACGATCCGCGTCTCCTCGTCGCCGTTTGTGGTGCGCGAGGCGGCGTAGGTCTCCCTTCTGCCCAGCGCGGTGGTGCGCGTAACGCCTTGGGCCGAGAGCCTGCCCCCGCGCGAGAAGCTGTGCCAGCTGGCGTCGGCGCGCGTGTCCTTGGTGAGGAAGCCGTCGGCGTCGTACTCGTAAAAGGCGGAGCCGCCGCGGGCGTCGGTGTATTGCGACAGCAGGCCTCCAGTATGCGGATCGCCGGCAACCACGGGCTTGTAGAAGAGCTGCACCATCTCGCCGTTGGGATTGGTGGCGGTATGCAGGTAGCCGTCGGAGTCGAGCGCCAGGCTGGTCTGCTGCCCGAAGGGTCCCGCGATCGAGGTGGGATTCCCCTGCGCGTCGCGCTGGATCTGCGTCACATTGGCGTCGCGGTTGGTGATCGAGACCAGCCTGCCCGCGGAGTCGTACGCGAAGCTCTGCAAGGCGGCGTTGGTGAGCGCATCGAGCGTGCGCTGGTGGCGGCCGCGGGAATCGAAGACGTAAACCTCCCGGGCGTCGGGTGAAGGCACGAGGATGTCGGTCAGCGAGAGGTTGAGCTTGGCGCTCGCCGAAGAGAGTCGGACGATGAGCTGCAAGCCATTCCCCTGGGAGGTGTAGATCTCCCCTGCTGGTCCCAGCGCAAGGGACTGGACCGATCCCACCGGGGTCGCCGGACCCGGGCAATTGTCGCCCACACAGCCCGGCACTCCCGAATTAGGTCCGCCGATGAAGCCGTTTCCGGCCACGGTGTCGATGGTTCCGAAGGGGTTGATGCGGCGGACTCTCGCAAGCGCATAGGCGCCAATGAAGACCGTCGAATCGGGCGCGACTCCGAGGGCGAACAGAGGATAGCCAATCCCGGCGCTGGTGGCGGGGCCGCCGTCCCCGCCGGTCCGCGGGTTGTCGCTCCGGCAATCGCCACCGATGCCGGCGATGGTGGTGATGATCCCGTCCGGCGTGACCTTGCGCACTCGCTGGTTGCAGCTGTCGGCGATGTACAACGAGCCGTCGGGCCCCAGCGCCGCGCCGTTGGGGCTGTTCATCCGTGCTTGCAGTGCCGGGCCGCCGTCGCCGGAGAAGCTTCCGAAGGTCTCGAGGTTGGGCCCAGCAGGCCCGCTTCCTGCGGCGGTGCGCAAGATCCTGTCGGGGCCCACTTTGCGAATGCGGTGGTTGCTCGGTTCCGGGAAGTAAACGGTGCCGTCGGATGAAACCGCGATGGTGCTCCGCCCACGGAGGCCGAGTTGCGCGGAGAGGGCATCTGCGCCGTCCGCAGTAAACCCGAACCCACCGATCAGGCCATTTCCGGCCACCGTGAAGACGTGGCCATCGGGTGTGATCTTCCGGATTCGACCGCTGTTCGAGTCGGAGTAATACAAGGTGCCGTCGGAGGCGAGCGCCAAGCCGGTTGGGACATGCAGAGCTGCCGCGGTGGCGACCACTCCTTCGGCATCCGAGCCGGTTCCTACCTGCTGCCCGGCGTAGACATGGAAGATGCCGTCCGGCGTCACGCGTCCGATGACGCTGCGCTGCGAGTCGGAGAAATAGATCGATCCCTCGGGTCCAACAGACAGACCCGTGATGGGGCCGAGATCGATCGTGTTCGCCCGCGCGCCGTCGGGGAGCGGTACCGGATGGTCGGGCGATGCGCTGGTGCCGCTGCCCACGGCGGCATTCACGACGTAGCGATTGAGGTCATCGACGCGCTGAATGCCGCGATCGCCGCGGTATACGGTCTGGTTGGGGACGTCGAGCATGTGCTGCGCCGAGAGCGTCCAGCCGCCCAGCGCCGCCGGCTTCACGTTCCAGCCGCCGATCTTGACGTTCGCCTCCGCGCAGAGATCGAAGACCGCCGAAGACTGACCGACGAAGCGGGCAACCCTCGACACGCCGCTCAGCGCTGGCTGCGCCCAGGAAGAGAAGAAGGGCGCTTCGTCGCCGTACAGGATGGCGGGGTAGTTGTAGCAAGTGCGCACCGTCGCGGGCTGCTCTCCCTGCATCCCGCGCCCGTAGCCGTCGCGGCCGTCCCACTCGAAGAACCAGGTCGTATCCACTCCGATGGCGGCGCTCTCGGACGTCGTCTTGAATTCCCGCCCCGCCACCGAGACGCTCACCGTGGAATCCACCCGATACGGGGTCGGCACGGCGCCCTCGCTCCGGCACTCCGGCGTGCGGTTGGGTCGACACACGATGATGTTGGGAGGAAGCGGCTGTAGAAACGGCGCCGGGACTTGAAGATTGAGCCGGTAGTTCGCGCGGCGGCCGGCAACCACGGCGCTGCTGTAGTCGAGCTCGTAGCCCGTACCGATGAGAGGGATTCGCTCTCCGAGGACTTGGTTTTCGACCTCGATGATGCAGCTGTTCATCTCGCAAGGGTTGGGCAGCGGATCCGGCTTGTCGGGCGGAGGCGGGTTGGGCTTCTGCGGGTTGAGCGGAAAGCCGATGGGGTAATTCCAGTCCAGCCAGCTGAAGTGCACGATGGGGCTACGCCATAAGCTCTGCCCTGGTTGATAGAGCGCTGCCAGTTGTACCCGCTCCGCGTTGGTGAATCCCAGCACCGCCAGGGTGGTGGCATCGTCCGCCACCCCGTCTCCATTGGAGTCGATGTCCGCCGCGCCGCCCGTCACGCTGACGATGCTAATGACTTGCCCGTTCCCTTCTGGCAGCCAGCGCCCGGTCGGCGGATCGTAGGTGCCGTTCGGAACGATGCTCCCCACCGGCATGGCGAGGAAGTTCTCGACGTAGCCGAACACCGGCTGGCTGAACTGGACATGCGACGCGCCGGCCTGCACCGCCTCGTCCGCGGTAAAGTTGACCGCATACGTATAGGCGCTGGTCGACGGCAGCGGGCCAGGCATCGCCCTGGGGCCATCGGCCCCCACAGTCACCTCGGTGGCGCGGATGTGCATCGTCGACAGCGTCTGTGTCGATCCATCCGGCAGCGTGATGGTGGCCGAGGTTCCGGGCGGGAAGACCACCGTGGCCTGCCGCGACCCGATGTCGTCGATGGAGACGGAGCCGCGGGCCACCTGGGTGGTCGCGGCGCCGCCGGCGATCAGCGAGACGGACTGGTCCGGCGGAACCATCACCACGTCCGGCATCGGCGTGAAGTCCTGCCAGGAGGGAGTGACCTGGCGCTGGACCGCCATCAAATCCGCGCGGTCGTAATCGATGGTCAGCCGATCGCCGCCGTTGACCGCCAGGTCATAGCGGCCGTCGAGGCGCGACCAGGTGAGGCCGTATTCGGGGTGGTTGCGGACCGAAATCCTGACTCCCGACAGGGGCTGGCTGGCGCGATCGCGAACGAGGCCGCGCAGGACGGCGGCGCGGGTGTCGGTGATCGTGCCCGCCGCCACGCCGGTCTGGATTGCATCGGCTCCCGAGTACAGGAAGGAAGTTGCGGCGGCGATGGTCGTCGCGGTGGTGGTGTCCAGCGGAGGCGCTACGACCTGCGGGCTCGGGGGCACGGTCGTGACCGAGGTCGTCGGTCCATTGGTGGTGGAGTTTCCGGCGGCGTCCCGCGCCTGCACTTGAAAGCCCGTCGGCGTTCCCACCGTGAGTCCGCCCACGTCCGCGGCGAGGGCCGAACCGGAGAGGGTCTGGTCCAGCACGCCATTGCGGTAGAGCAAGTACGAGGTCACTCCGACGTTGTCGGTGGCCGGCGTCCAGGTCAGGTGCGCCGTCGTGGACGACGTGACCGCAACCGTCAGCCTGCTTCCCGCCGGCCAGGTCGGTGGAACCGAGTCGGTCACGACGATACCCGGCTGCGTTCCCGAAATCGTGCCGTCGCCGGCGGTGATCGATTGCGAGCCCGGAGAGAAGAGCGTGACGGCATTGGGGAAGGTGTGAAGCCCGGCGTCCGAAGCGGTGAAGGCGTAGGGAGCTGGCAAGGCGGCTTGCGGATCGCTGGAGGAGAACGAAACCGTCCCCAAATACCCCGTCGCGCGGTTGGCGAAAGCATCTCGCGCTTCCACGACGACGCTGGCTGCGATCCCGCTGGCGATCGGCGAGGGGACCCCGGAGACGATGAAGCGGGCTGCGGCCGCGGGCGAGACGACGATGCCGGTCTGGCAAGCAGAGAAGGTGCCGGCCTGGCAAGGAGCGGTCGTGCCGTCCGTGACCTGGATGCTCTGCGTTCCGGCGGTCTTCAGCGTGACGGCGAATGGCCTCGAGCCCGCATCTGTGGCCGTGAACGTCGTTGGAGGCGGCAGGACGGCCTGGCCGTCCGTCGAGGAGAAGGACACGGTGCCGGCGTAGGTCGTGGCGGCATTCCCGAACGCGTCCATCGCCGAGACCGTGATTGCCCCGGCAACGCCGGCCGTAACGGCGGCAGGGAATCCCGAGGCCGCGAGGCTGGCGGCAGAGGCGGGCGACACCAGGATGGGCGGCGAAGTGCCGGTAAGCGACGAGTCCGCGATGTCGGTCGCGGTGATGGATCGCAATCCCGCGGTCCGCAGGACGAAGCCGGAGACGGTCACACGACCTTGATCGGCAGGCAGGAAAGCGTCGTTCGCGGCGACGGTGGCGTTCACGTCGGACGACCTGAAGGACACGGTGCCCAGATAGCCCGTGGCGAGATTCCCCGACGGGCGATTGCCCAGGCAAGCATCGTGCGCCTCCACGATGATCGACAGGGGCGATCCCGCGATCGTCCCGCCCGGACCGGACACGACCAGAGAGGCCGCCGGGCCAGGAGTGACGGCGATTCCAGAGAGGGTGCCGGCAATCCCCGGGCTCACCGTGTCCGTCGCGGTCACGGACTGGAGCGCCGACGCGTCCTTCAGGGTCACGCCTTGGAAGGTGAACGTTCCATTGTCCGCGGCCGTGAAGGTGTGGTCGGCCGGCAGCGCCGCCGATGCGTCGGTGGAGGTCAGGTGCACCGTCCCGCGATATCCGATGGCGGTGTTGCCAAACGCGTCCTGTGCCACCACGGTGAGGGAGCTCGTGCCGCACGCCGCGACCGAAGACGGGCCCGAGACGGCCAGTTTCGTCACGGGATTGTACTTCCACGAGACGTTGACGGACCCGCTCGCCGTGACGCTGACGGACACCGAGGAACCGGAAGAGTATGCCCCCCCGTTCACCGACTCGCGGACGCTGAACCCGGTGGGAACGCTGGAGATGACGGAGTAGGTTCCGGCGGTGACTGTGAAGTTGTAAGAGGACGAGGTGGCCGGCGAGGTGGTCGTTGCCGGCGAAGTCGAGATCACGGCGCCGGGGTTGGTGAACGCGCTCCCGTCCTCGGCCGTCTTCGTCCCGGAGATGGTGCCCTGGGTGCAGGCCGGATCAGCGATGCAAGCGGCCTGGGAATCGCTACATACCCCCGCACAGGCCCCCTGTGCGGGACAGCTGCGCGCCGCGCCGGAGACGCAGGTGCCGTTGCTGCACGAATCTCCCACAGTGCAGAAACGGCCGTCGTCACAAGCCGTGCCATTTGCCTTGGCCTGGCAGGACCACGTGCCCGGTATGTTGGGGTTGGAAATGCCCAGGCAGACCAACGTTTGACATTGGTTACAAGTAGGCGGGGTTCCTCTGCACGCCATCGCCCACGCGGCCATCGGCTGGATCCACAGTGCAACAAGCCAAAGGCACGCAGATCGGATTCCCATCGGGTCGCCCCTTCCCGACAACAAAGTTGACCGCTGCTGCTGGCTGATGCGCGCGCCACCTTGAGCGAACCCGGTGCGAAAGGTCAATGCCCTGCAATTGATTTTCTTTCATTACATGTAATGTTTCAACCGCGAGAGCGGGGCGCATCCGCGCTCCCGCCCCCCACGGCGTTCTGTACGACCCTGTGAAGTTCTTTACTGGCGCTACATCCGATGCGGCTTCCTGCTGGCGTCCTTCTTCGAAGGCGTCGGGCGCGTGAGCGTCGTCCCCGCCGTATTCGCCGTCGTCACGTCTCCGGTGAAGGTCGGCTCGAAACGCGCATGCGTCGCTGCCTCGAAGCCCGAGGCGAGCTTGATCAGCGTCGGCTCGCTGAACGCGGTGCCGAGGAAGCTGATGCCCATCGGGAGGCCGAGAACGTTCGCGGCGGGCACGTTGATGATCGGGTATCCCGGTCCGCCCGCCAGGCCGGAGCTGGCGAAGAGGAAGTGATCGGAGAGAAGCAGGTCGGTCGTCCAGGCGGGGCTGTCCGTAGGCGCCACGATCGCGTCGAGGTTGAACTGGCTGAGCGCCAGGTCGATGCCATTCACGCCGGCGTTGTGATCCAGAGCGAGCGCTTGGTTGTAGCTGATGCCGAAGAACGGCTGCGGTGCGTTCGGGTCGGTGCTGAACAGGTCGGCGAGCTCGAAGACCTCCTGGAAGAAGTAGGGCATCTCCGTCGCCGCGTTCGCGTTGTTGAAGGCGATCGCGTCGGTCAGCGTCTTGTTCGCCATCGGAACGCCTACGCGGGTCGCGAAGTAGGCCTTCACGTCGATCTTGAAATCGAAGAGCAGCACCAAGAACTCGCCGGCGGCGGAGGCGAAGGTGAAGCCGGCGCCGTCGAGATCCACGACCGTCGCTCCGGCGGCCTGGATGGCGGCGATGGCGTTGTCGAACGCCTGGACTACTTGCGGCGGCGCGATATCGATTCCTTGCCGCGTCACGCCGACGCGCGAGCCGCGCAAGCCGTTCGGATCGAGAAACGCGGTGTAGTCCGCCGGAAGCGCCGGACGGGCGCGACCGGTTCCCTGCCACCCAAGCGGCACGCCGGAGGTCGCCCGATCCCGAGGATCCGGCGTGCGGCTCGCGATCACGTTGAGCACGGCGGCTGCGTCCGCGATGGTCCGGCCGTGGGGACCGATCGTGTCCTGCGTGTGAGAGATGGGGACAACCCCGGCGCGGCTGGTGACACCGACTGTCGGCTTGATGCCGACGACTCCGTTGACGTTGGCCGGGCAGACAATACTACCGTCCGTCTCGGAGCCGAGCCCAACCGCTGTGAAGTTCGCCGCGACCGACGCCGCCGAGCCCGAGCTGGACCCGCAGGCGTTGCGATCGAGGGAGTACGGGTTGTGGGTCAGGCCGCCGCGGCCGGACCACCCGCTGGTCGGGAAGTTGGCTCGGAAATTCGCCCATTCGCTCAGGTTCGTCTTGCCAAGGATGACGGCGCCACCGGCGCGCAGCTTCGCGGCGACGGTGGAGTCACGCAGCGCCGGATTGCCGGCCAGCGCGAAAGAGCCCGCCGTGGTCTGCATCTTGTCGCCGGTGTCGATGTTGTCCTTGAGCAACACGGGAATCCCGTGCAGTGGACCCATCACCTTGCCCTTGGCGCGCTGGCTGTCGGCGTTCTGAGCCATCGTCAGCGCGTCCGGATTCAGCTCGATGACGGCGTTCACCCCGGGGCCGTTCTGATCGAGCTTGAGGATCCGGTCGATGTAGAACTGGGTCAGCTTGACCGAGCTCAGGTTGCCCGAGGTCATCTGGGCCTGCAGTTGCGCGACGGTCATCTCGTTGAAGTCCGTGGGCGCGCCGTTCGGGTCAGCCAGCGCGGCCGTCGGAGCACCGGCTAGCGCGGCCGCTGCAAGAACCCCCGCCGCGATCTGCAATCCACGGAGGGTCGATCCGTTCGGTGACATATCCGATGCCTCCCTTGGCCTGCGCCCGGCGAGTGCGTAGACACCTGTCCCGGACCACCGATTGCGCGAGGCGAGACTGTTTCGAGCGGTTGTGGTTGGAGGGCGAGGAGAGTCCCCCGTCCCCTGGTGATTGCGCCGCGCTTGTTAGTTCGGCCGCGGAACCCTTGTCAATACACCGGAGGTCCTTCTCTTACGTGTCCATTTTGCAAAGCAAAATCCGGCACTTGGAAACGGTTGGTCATCCCCGGCGGGTGGAGAGGTGTTCACCCTCGAACTCCGTGATCCGGTCGCGCCAGATCTGCGGCCACGGCATGCTGCGGAACGTCGCCATTTCCAGGCAGACGAGCACCGTCTGCCCGATCACGCAGCGCAGCCGCGTCTCGACGTTGTCGACCAGGTACTCGACCCGGCAGCTCCGCGTGCCCAGGTACGCGGTGCGAACCTTGATCGAGAGCGGGTCGTCGAACCGCGCCGGAGCGAGGTACTCGATGGCCGCCTGGCGCACCACCGCCTGTACCGGGGTGCGCGTGCCGCCTTCCAGCAGGATCCCCAGGTAGCGCAGGTATTCGCTGCGACCCAGCTGCAGCAGGGTGAGCCAGGTGGCGTTCCCCACCACGCCCTGGGCGTCGATCTCGTCGTAGCGCACCCGGTGTCCGTGGCTGAACCGGAACGCCGCGTCGATGGCGGACGCGGCCTCGCTCACGCGGCGATCTCCGCGAGGAAGCTGCGACCCCGCGGGGCCTTCACGCCGAAGTACTCGGCGGCGGTCGCGCCCAGGTCGGCGAACGACTCCCGGACCCCGAGCGGGTTGCCCTGCACGCGGCGAGGAGAATAGGCGAGCAGGGGCACCTTCTCCCGCGTGTGGTCCGAGCCCGGGAACGTGGGGTCGTTGCCATGGTCCGCGGTGATGACCAGGACGTCGTCGGAGCGCAGCGCGGAGGCGATGCCCGGGAGCGCGCGGTCGATCTCCTCCATCGCCCGCGCGTAGCCCGGCGCGTCGCGCCGGTGGCCGTAGAGCATGTCGGTGTCGACCAGGTTGACGAAGAGCAGCGAAGACCCCAGGTCGCCGAGCAGCTCCTCGGTCTTGCGCAGGCCGTCCGCGTTTCCCTCGGTGTGCACCGAGCGCGACATCCCACGGCCGTCGTAGATGTCCGGGATCTTGCCCACGCCGACGATCTGCACGCCCGCCTGCGCGAGGAGATCCAGCACCGTCCCGGGAGGCGGCGGCTGGGAGAAGTCCCGGCGGTCATAGGTGCGGACGAACTTGCCCGGCTCGCCCACGAACGGGCGCGCGATGACGCGCGCGATGCCGTACTTCTTGCCCACCGTCCGCGCCGCCTCGCACCAGTGGTAGAGCGTCGCGAGAGGCACTCGCTGCTCGTGCGCGGCGATCTGGAAGACCGAGTCCGCGCTGGTGTAGACGATGGGCCATCCGGTGGCGAGGTGCTCGCGCCCCAGCTCCTCGATGATCTCGGTGCCGCTGGCGGTCTTGTTGCCGAGGTACCCGGGCGCTCCGGAAAGCCGGAGCCACTCCTGCATCAGCTCGGGCGGGAAACCCTTGGGGAAGGTGGTGAACCCCTTTTGCAGCACCACGCCGACCATCTCCCAGTGGCCGGTGGTGGTGTCCTTGCCGACGGACAGCTCGGCCATGGTGCCGAAGCTCGCGCGCGGCGCGGCCGACGGCGGGCAGCCGGCGATCTCGGTCAGGTTGCCCAGCCCCCAGCTCTGCAGCGTCGGCAGGCGCAGGCCGCCTACCCGGCGGGCCAGGTTGCCCAGGGTGTTCGCGCCTTCGTCGCCGTAAGCTGCCGCATCCGGAAGGGCGCCGGCGCCGCAGGAATCGATCACCAGGATGACGAAGCGGCCCACGACCACCTAATACTGCGCCGGGCTGGGGTTGTCTCCGGTGACGATCGCGACGCCCGCGGAAGTGCCGAGGCGGTTGGCGCCGGCCGCCACCATCCTCCGCGCGTCCGCGGCGGTGCGGATCCCGCCGGACGCCTTGACGCCCATGTCCCTTCCGACGATCTGCCGCAAGAGCGCCACGTCAAGGACGGTGGCGCCACCCGGTCCGAATCCGGTGCTGGTCTTCACGAACGCCGCGCCCGCGGCTTTCGCGAGAGCCGCGCCGATCGTCTTCTCTTCGCGGCTGAGAGCGCCGGTCTCCAGGATCGCCTTCACCGCGTGTGGGCGGGCGACCTCCACCACTGCCTGGATGTCACGGAGCACCAGCCCGTAGTCGCCGCGCTGGAGCGCGCTGAAGTTCACCAGCATGTCGAGCTCCTGCGCGCCGGCGGCGATCGCGGACCGCGCCTCGTCTACCTTCGCGGCGGTTTGCGAGGCTCCGCGCGGGAAGTCGACCACGGCGATCGGTCGCACGCCGGAGCCGGCGAGGAGGCGCGCCACCAGCGCCACGTTCGCCGGCCTCACGCAGACGCCCGCGAAGCCGTACCTGCGCGCTTCGGTGCACGCCTTCTCCACTTCGGCGGTGGTGGTCTCGGGCCGGAGCAGCGTGTGATCGATGAGCGGCGCGAGATCGATCGGGTCCGGCATGAGGCGGGCTTTGTTGTACTCTGCCGTCCTCGCGGGAGGCAACCGTGGACCGAGAGCTGTTCCGCGGCGCAGCGCAGCTCGCAGCCGACTGGCTGGAACGACTTCCGGAGAGGCATGTCGGCGCGCGGGCCACGCGCGAGGAGTTGATCGACGCGCTCGGCGGGACCCTCCCGGAGCGTGGCGAGGATCCGGCGGCGGCGCTGGAGCGGTTCGCCCGCGCGATGGATCCCGGGCTGGTGGCCAGCGCGGGCCCGCGCTACTTCGGGTTCGTCACCGGCGCGGGTCTGCCCGCCGCGATGGCCGCCGAGTGGCTCGGCGCCGTCTGGAACCAGAACGTCTCCTTGAACGTGGCCTCTCCCGCCGGAGCTGCCGCGGAAGAGGTGGCGATCGGCTGGCTCCTCGAGCTGCTCGGCCTGCGGCGCGAGTGCAGCGTCGGATTCGTCACCGGCGGCCAGACCGCGAACTTCACTTGCCTGCTCGCCGCGCGGAACGAGGTGTGCCGGCGGGCGGGATGGGACGTCGAGCGGGACGGCCTTCCGGGCGCACCCGCCCTGAGGGTGATCGCGGGTGCCGAAGCGCACGTCAGCCTCTTCGCGGCGCTGCGGATGCTCGGGTTCGGCACGGCGCGGGTCGAGCTGGTCGAGGCAGACGCGCAGGGCCGCATGAAGGCTGCCGACCTGCGGCGCGTCCTCGAGACGCGGCGAGGAGGCCCCACCATCGTCTGCGCGCAGGCAGGGAACGTGAATACGGGCGCATTCGATCCGCTGCCGGAGATCATCGAGGCGGCGCACCGGGCGGGCGCGTGGGTGCACGTCGACGGCGCGTTCGGACTCTGGGCGGCCGCGAGCCCGCGCCGCCGTGCGCTGCTCGCCGGCGCGGACCGGGCGGACTCCTGGGCGACGGATGCGCACAAATGGCTGAACGTGCCGTACGACTGCGGCATCGCGATCACGGCGCACCCGAGCGCGCACCGCTCGGCAACGACCGCCAGCGCGTCCTACCTGATCAACGCAGGCGGTCCGGAGCGCAATCCGTTCGAGTGGGTCCCGGAGGCGTCCCGGCGCGGGCGCGCCCTGCCGGTCTACGTCGCGCTGCGGACCCTGGGGCGCCAGGGGGTCGTGGACCTGGTCGACCGGTGCTGCGCGCTCGCCGCGCGCATGGCTTCCGCCCTGGCTGCTGCGCGGGGCGTGCGCGTGCTCAACGAGGTGGTGCTGAACCAGGCCCTGGTCCGGTTCGGCGACTCCGACGAGAAGACGCGCGAGGTGATCGACCGGGTGCAGCGCGACGGCACCTGCTGGGTGGGAGGGACCACCTGGCATGGCCTGCATGCCATGCGCATCTCGGTGTCCGGCTGGAGCACCACCGAGGCGGACGCCGATCGCTCGGTAGAAGCCATCCTCCGCGCTACGAGTTGATCACCAGGAGACGAGCGGGGGGAGGCTCATGAAGATCGCCTCCACGTTGCCGCCGGTGCGAAGTCCGAAGAGCGTGCCGCGATCGTAGAGGAGATTGAACTCCACGTAGCGGCCCCGCCAGCGGAGCTGGCGCGCCCGGTCCTCGTCGGAGTACGGCGTCGCGCGGCGGCGTTCGACCAGCGGGGCGTAGGCGGGCAGGAAGGCCTCGCCCACGTCGCGGAGGAACGACCAGCGCTCCTCGCCGCGCAGGTAGTCGAAGAAGATGCCGCCCACACCGCGCTCGCTGCCGCGGTGCCCGATGAAGAAGTACTCCTTCGCCCAGCGCGAGAAGCGGTCGTACATCCCCGGGCCGTGCGCGTTGCACACCTTCTGCAGGACGCGGTGGAAGTGGCGCGTGTCTTCGACGAATTCCTGGCAGGGAGTCAGGTCCATCCCGCCGCCGAACCAGGAGACGTCGCCCGCCTCCAGGTAGCGGAGGTTCATGTGCACGACGGGGACGAAGGGATTGCGGGGATGGAAGACGAGGGAGACGCCGGTGGCGAAGAAGGGTTTGCCGGACAGCTCGGAGGGGGTCGGGGGTCGAATCCCCAGCTTCGCGTCGTCATCGCGGGAGGTCGAGGTCGAGGTCGAGGTCGAGGTCGAGGTCGAGGTCGAGGTCGAGGTCGAGGTCGAGGTCGAGGTCGAGGCTTGATCGACTGCCGCGGGGTACTTGTCCCCCCACACTGCGGAGAAGTTGCAGCCGCCCTTCTCGAACACTTCCCCCCGCAGCTCGCTCATCTCGCCGCCGCCGCCGCCGGGACGTTCCCACTTCGTCCGCTGGAACTTGCCGCCGTCCAGCTCCTCGAGCCGGGCGCAGATCCGGTCCCGCAGTCCCCGGAAGAATTCCTGCGCCTCGGTGCGGAGCGTCGTCATGCCTTCCGAAACATCATCGCAGACCACGTGTCGTCGAGCGAGACCAGGCGGACGCCCTCGAGCCCTTGCGGCTCCATCAGCTTCCAGAGGGAGTCGCGGTCCAGGTCCGTGCCCAGTTTCTTCGCCTTGGGGTAGGCGACCCACAGGCGCCCATCGGCGAGGAGCCTCCTGGCGGCTGCCGGGAGGAGTTTCGCGAGTTGTGCCTTGTCCTGGACGTACAGCAACACATTTGGCAATTCCCCAGGCCAGTCGACGAGCTCGACGTCGCTGAACAGCTCGCGATGGCCCGGGGGCGGGTCGACGAGCAAGAGCCAGTCCCAGGACTTGAGCAGCAGCTTCTTGCCCAGCCCGGACAAGGCTACTTCGGTCCGCCCGCCGCGGCGTATACCTCACCAGCGAAGTCCTTCGGCGGTTCCTTGTTCAGTCCTTCGCCGAGCGCGTACCGTATGAACCGGCGCACTTGGATGTTCTCGCCGATCACGGCGATCGCCGCGCTCACCTCGTCCTGCACGGTGCGCTTGCCCTCGGTGTCCTTGAAGAAAGGCTGATCGAGCAGGACTTCCTGCGCGTAGAACTTCTCCAGCTTGCCCGGGATGATCTTGTCGAGCATCGCCTCCGGCTTGCCCTGCTCGAGGAGCTGGGCGCGGTTCACGGCCTTCTCCCGCTCCAGCACTTCGGGCGGGACTTCCTCGCGGCGGACGTACTTCGGATTGCCCCAGGCGATGTGCATGGCCAGGTCCTTCACCAACCCCTGGAACCTGTCGTTGCGCGCGGTGAAGTCGGTCTCGCAGTTCACCTCCACCAGCACGCCGACCTTGCCGCCCATGTGGATGTACGACCCGACGGCGCCCTCGGTGGCGGAGCGGCCGGCCTTCTTCTGTGCCGTCGCGAGCCCCTTCTTCCGGAGCCAGTCGATCGCCTTCTCCATGTCGCCATCGGCCTCCTGGAGGGCCTTCTTGCAGTCCATCATCCCTGCGCCGGTCTTCTCGCGCAGCTCCTTCACCATCGCCGACGTGATCTCTCCCATCTTGCTTACGCCTCCGGTTTTTCATCGGCAGGCGGCGCCGCTTCGCCGTCCCCAGCGCCGCCCAGCTGCGGCTTGCGCACCACCTCGACCTCCGGCCCGCCCTCGCGCGAAACCACGGGCCGGCCGCCGCGAGGCCCGCCGCGACCGCCGCCCCGGCCGCCGCCGCGCTTGCCGCGACGCTCGCTCGCCGAGTCCCGGTCCTCGCCCGGCTCTGCCTGGGCCGCCTCCGCCTCCTGCTGCCCGCCGCCGTGCGCCTGGTAGCGCGCCTTTCCCTCGATGGCCGCGTCCGCGATCTTGCTGCAGAACAGCCGGATCGAGCGGATGGCGTCGTCGTTCCCCGGGATGACGTAGTCGATGCCTTCGGGGTCGCAGTTGGTGTCGACCAGCGCGACGATGGGAATGCCGAGCCGCATCGCCTCGTGCACCGCGATGTGCTCCTTCTTCGGATCGATCACGAAGAGGCACCCGGGAAGGCGCGTCATCTCCTGGATGCCGCCCAGGTTCTTCTTCAGCTTCTCCATCTCGTTCTGGAGGATCGCCACTTCCTTCTTGGGCAGCTTCTCGAAGGTGCCGTCGCCGGCCATCTTCTCCAGCGTCTTCAGCCGGTCGATGCCGCTCTTGATGGTCTTGAAGTTGGTCAGCGTGCCGCCCAGCCAGCGGTTCACCACGTAGAACTGGATCGAGCGCGACGCCTCCTCGACCACCGCGTCCTGGGCCTGCTTCTTGGTGCCCACGTAGAGGACGCTGCCGCCGCGCGAGCAGACGTCGCTGACGAACTTGAACGCCTCGCGCGCCAGCCGGACCGTTTTCTGCAGGTCGACGATGTAGATGCCGTTGCGGGCGCCGAAGATGTACGGTTTCATCTTCGGGTTCCAGCGCTTGGTCTGGTGCCCGAAGTGCACCCCCGCCTCGAGCAGCTGGCGCATGGTGATGCCCTGCGCGGGCTGCATCGCCTGCTGCATGCCGGCAGGCGGCGATTCGGATGGCGCAGTCGACAGGACGTTCTCGGACATCGTTTTTTCTCCTCCACCTCCGTCGCGCCCACGGCAGGCCCCAGGGGGGAACCCTGCCCGGATCGGGAGGTGTGCGTAGTGGGTGCTGCGGACTTGCGGACTGCTCGAACAACCGGACCCGCCGCGGACCTTCCCGGGCGGGGCGGGGTTTCTAGCAGGTTAACCGTCTGGGCGCAACTTCGCCGAGGCCTCTTTCGAGAGGCGTAAGTACCTGAACAATCAGCCTATTACCCAGGATCGCGCGAGGGGCTGGCTTGACATCCGCACCGAGCCCCGCTAGGAGCTTGCAAACCATGTCTCTCGCCTCCTGCAAGTGCGCCTGTTGTCGCCGCCCGGTCGAGTGCCGGGTGAGCGGGCGCGCCTGAGGCGAAGAGCATCCTGACAAAAGCCTAGGCCCAGACGCCCCCTCCCGGGTCCCGCGGATTCGTTCGTCCGCACCACCCGCAGTCCCGAGGAGTTCGAAGGCCATGGCCAATCCGTTCGTCGCTCTTCCCGCCGCCGCTCCCCTCTTCGGCCCCGAGGCCGCGCTGGTCGGCGCCGCGGTGGGACTGCTCGTCGGCCTGACCTCGATGGGCGCCGGGGCGCTGCTGACGCCGGCGCTGGTGCTGCTCCTCGGCGTGCCGCCGCGGATCGCCGTCGGCTCCGACGTGCTCATCGCCGGCGTGATGAAGCTGTTCGGCGGCGGCGCCTATGCGGTCCGGCGCGCGGTGCACTGGCCGACGGTGCTGCGGCTGCTGGTGGGCTCGATCCCGGGGGCGCTCGCCGGGCTGTGGCTGCTGCGCCTGGTGCCGGAAGGAAGCATCGACACGATCATCTCGCGGCTCCTGGGCATCGCGATGCTGGCCAGCGGCGCGGTCTCGCTGATCCGCTACCTGCGCCGCCTGCCCGACGAGCCGGTATCCTCGCCGAGCGCGGTGGGCACCGCCGCGATCGGATTCGCGACCGGGCTCCTGGTCAGCATCACCACGGTCGGCAGCGGATCGATCCTCATCTTCGTGCTGGCGCGCTTCTTCCCGCTGCGCGCCCGGCAGCTGGTCGGAACGGACCTGGCCCACGCCTTCCTCCTCTCGGTGGTGGCCGCCGCCGGGCACGGGTTCGCGGGACGGCTCGACCCGGCGCTGGCGCTCGCGGTGCTGGCCGGCGCCATCCCCGGCGTGATCGCGGGCGCGCTGCTCGCCGGCAAGGTCCCGGAGCGGTCGCTCCGCACGGCGCTCGCGACCATCGTGTTCACCGTCGGCGTCCGCTTCACGGCCCTGCCCTCGGCCACCAGCCACGAACGCTCCGTCGCCACCGAGGTGCGCCGATGACCCCCGCCGAGATCGCCTCCGCCGCCGCGGAGCTGGAAGGCGCTTCTCCGGAAACGGCGCTGCGCTGGGTGGTGCAGCGGTTCCCGGGCCGGGTCGGGTTCGCCACGGCGTTCGGTCCCGAAGGCTGCGTCCTGCTCGAGGCGATCGCCCGCGAGAAGCTCGCCGTCGACGTCTTCACGCTCGACACGGGCCTGCTCTTCCCCGAGACGGTGGAGCTTTGGCGCGAGCTCGAGCGCCGCTACGGCGTCCGCGTGCGCGGCGTGCGCCCTTCCCTCACCGTGGCCGAGCAGGAAGTGAAGCACGGACCCGCGCTCTGGCAGCGCGCGCCGGACCTCTGCTGCGAGATGCGCAAGGTGCAGCCGCTGCGCATCGAGATGCTGCAGTTCGACGCTTGGATCACCGCCATCCGACGCGATCAGACGCCGGAGCGCGCCGGCGCCGGCGTGGTCGAGCGCGACCCGAAATTCGGCCTGGTCAAGGTCAATCCGCTCGCCGCCTGGACCAGCGCCGACGTCTGGGCGCGCGTGCGCGAGCGGGAGATCCCCACCAATCCGCTCCATCAGCGCGGGTACCCCAGCATCGGGTGCGAACCCTGCACCACGCCGGTCGCCCCCGGCGAGGACCCGCGCGCCGGACGCTGGCGCACTTTCGCCAAGACCGAGTGCGGCCTGCACGGACGGTTCACCTCGAAGTTCCCAAAGGAGTCCTGAAGATGCCTTCCCTGGTCCAGCCGCACGGCGGCACCTTGATCGACCTCGTGGTCCCGCCCTCGGAGGCGGAGGCATTTCGCGCCGAGGCGCGATCCCTCCCCTCGCTGGTCCTGGACGCGCGCGAGCTGGCCGATCTGGAGCTGATCGCCACCGGAGCAGCCAGCCCGCTCACAGGGTTCCTCGGCACGGCCGACTACCAGAGCGTGCTCGCCCGACTGCGCCTGGCCGACGGCACCGTCTGGCCGCTGCCGCTCACGCTGACAGCGACCGACGAAGACGCGGCCCTTCTCGAGCGCGGCGCGCAGGTGGCCTTGCGCGACTCCACCGGCCGCCTCGCCGGCGCGCTGACGGTGCGCGAGGTCTACCGGCGCGATCCGCTGGGCGAGGCGCGCGCGGTCTACCGCACCGAGGAGCGGGCCCATCCCGGCGTCGCCTACCTCCTCTCGCGCCCGGTCAACCTGGTCGCCGGCGAGGTGCGCGCCTTGCTCCCCGAGGAGCCGCCCTTCGCCCGGCACCGGCTGGCTCCCCGCGAGCTGCGCGCCCGCATCGCCGAACGGGGCTGGACGCGCGTCGCCGGGTTCCAGACGCGCAACCCGATCCACCGGGCCCACGAGCACCTCACCAAGCTGGCGCTGGAGTTCACCGACGGCCTGGTGATCCACCCCCTGGTCGGCGAGACCAAGGGCGACGACGTGCCCGCCGAGGTGCGCTTCCGCGCGTACGAGGCGCTGCTCGAGCGGTACTACCCGCGAGAGCGCACGCTGCTCGCCGCGTTCCCGGCGGCGATGCGCTACGCCGGGCCGCGCGAGGCCCTCTTCCACGCCCTGGTGCGCAAGAACTACGGCATCACCCACTTCATCGTCGGGCGCGACCACGCCGGCGTAGGCCGCTACTACGGGCCGCTCGAGGCGCAGCAGATCTTCGAGCAGTTCACGCCGGCAGAGCTGGGGATCACGCCGCTGCGCTTCGACGCGACTTTCTTCTGCCGCGCCTGCGACATGCTGGCGTCCCCCCGCACCTGCCCTCATCCTCCCTCGGAGCGGCTCGACCTCTCCGGCAGCCGGGTCCGGGAGATCCTGCGGGCAGGCGGGAACTTGCCGCACCAGTTCACCAGGCCGGAGGTGGCGGAGATCCTGCGTACGCACCTGGGCGCCACGCGCAAGGGCCGCGCGCCGCGGCGCCCGGGCGGGTTCATCCTCTGGTTCACGGGTCTGTCCGGGGCGGGCAAGAGCACCCTGGCCGAGCTTTTGCGCGAGGTGCTCTCCGCCGAGCGCGCGGTGGAAATCCTCGACGGCGACGAGGTGCGCACGCACCTGTCCAAGGGACTGGGCTTCTCGCGCGAGGACCGCGACACCAACATCCGCCGCATCGGCTTCGTCGCCCGGCTGCTCGCCCGCAACGGGGTGGTGGCGATCGGCGCGGCGATCTCTCCCTATGCGGAGACGCGCGCGGAGATCCGGCAGCTCGCCGAGGAAGAGGGCATTCCCTTCGTCGAGGTGTACGCGGAGGCGTCGCTCGAATCGCTGATCCGGCGCGACGTGAAGGGGCTCTACCGGAAAGCGCTGGCCGGCGAGATCGCGCATTTCACCGGCGTGAGCGACCCGTACCAGCCGCCAGCCGCCCCCGACGTGGTGGTGCAGACCGATCGGCAGGAGCCCGAGGCGAGCCTCGCCGCCATCCTCGCGTTCCTCGCCGAGCGCGGGCTCGCGGCCGCGCAGCGGAGGGCCGCATGAGCGCGGACGTCTACCCGGTGTTCTTGCGTCTGGAGGGCAGGCGCGTGGTCCTGGTCGGAGGCGGCCGCGTCGCGGCCGGCAAGCTGCCGGGCCTCCTGGCCGCGGGCGCGCGGGTGACGGTGGTGGCGCCGGAGATCCGCGCGGAGCTGGAGCAACCTGGAGTGACCGTGCTGCGCCGGCCGTTCGCGCCCGGCGACCTCTACGGAGCGTCGTTCGTCGTCGCCGCCGCTCCGCCGGAGGTCAACCGCGCCGTCGCCACCGCCGCGGAGGCACGGGGCCTGTTCGTCAATGCGGTCGACGACGCGGCCAGCGCCTCCGCGCTGCTGGGAGGAGTAGTGCGCCGGAGCGGAGTGACGGTGGCCGTGAGCACCGGCGGGCGGGCGCCCGCGCTGGCGGGCCTGCTCCGCGAGGCGCTCGAGGCGGTGCTCCCCGACGACCTTGGCGCCTGGGTGGAGATCGGCGAACGGGCGCGGGCGGGGTGGAAGCAGCGCGACCTCCCCATGGGAGAGCGCCGGCCGCTCTTGCTGAAGGCGCTGCAGGAGCTCTATGCGGCGAAGGAGAAGGTGCTTCGATGAAGCGCGGATTCGTCTCCCTGGTCGGCGCCGGGCCCGGCGATCCGGAGCTGCTCACGCTCCGGGCGGCCGCGCGCCTGCGCGAGGCCGACCTGGTCCTCTACGACGCGCTGGCGGGGCGCGAGGCCCTGGGCCTGGCCCCGCGGGCGCGGTGGTTCTACGTGGGCAAGCGGGCCCGGCGGCGATCGATCGGGCAAGACAGCATCGAGCGCCTGATGATCCGCGCCGCGCTGCGGGGCGAACGGGTGGTGCGGCTCAAGTGCGGCGACCCGTTCGTCCTCGGCCGCGGCGGCGAGGAAGCGCTGGCGCTCGCGCGGGCCGGGATTCCGTACGAGGTGGTGCCCGGAGTCACCTCGGCGGTGGCGGCGCCGGCCCTGGCCGGCATCCCGGTCACGCACCGGGGCCTGTCCACCGCGTTCGCTGTCGTTTCCGGCCACGCCGAAGAGGCATACGCGCCGCTCCTGTCGTCGCTCGCGCCGGGCACCGCCACGATCGTGGTGCTGATGGGCCTCGCCACCCGCGCACAGGTCGCCGCGCTCCTGCTCGCGCGCGGCTGGCCGGCGCGGACGCCCGCGGCAGTGGTGCTCGACGCTTCCCACCAGTCGGCGGCGAGCTGGACGGGGACGCTGGCGGGCCTGGGCGCCTGCCCGCTTCCCGACGAGCAACCCGAGTCCGCCGGAGTGCTGGTGATCGGAGAAGTGGTCTCGCTAGCCGCCGCAATCGCGGCAGTGCCGCAGGAGCGCCGCAGCGCTCCCGCGGCCTGAGGAGGACTTCGATGTCAGAGATGAACCACCCGCAGGCGCTCGGCTCGACGCGGCTGGGATTCGCCGACGAAGCCGAGCTGGATCGGTTCGTCGCCAAGCTGGAGGAGTTCGAGCGCGGGGAGCTGGCGCCGGATTCCTGGCGCGCCTTCCGCCTGGTCCACGGAGTCTACGGCCAGCGGCAGGACGGCCCGATGATGGTTCGCTGCAAGATCCCGCAGGGCGTGCTCACTCCCGAGCAGCTCCTGGCGCTGGCCGAGGTCTCGGAGCGCTGGTCGAACGGAAAGGGGCACATCACCACCCGGCAGAACGTCCAGTTCCACTTCGTGAAGATGGATGACGTCGAGGCGGTGCTGCGCCGGCTGGGCGACGCCGGGCTCACCACTCGGGAAGCCTGCGGCAACTCGGTGCGCAACATCACCGGATGCCCGTACGCGGGCGTGGCCGAGCGCGAGCCGTTCGACGTGACGCCCTACGCCGAGGCGATGACCCGCCACCTCTTGCGCGGGCCGCTCTCCTCGACCTTGCCGCGCAAGTTCAAGATCGCCTTCGGCGGATGTTGCGGCGGCGATTGCGTGGGCGCCGGGTTCCACGACATCGGCTTCCTGGCCCGAGTGCGCGACGGGCGGCGCGGTTTCCGCGTGACGATCGGAGGCGGCCTGTCCACGCTGCGCCGGGCGGGATTCCTGGCCCACGAGTTCCTTCCAGTGGAGCAGATCTTCGAGGTGGGCGAGGCGGTCCTCCGGGTGTTCGATCGCACCGGCGACCGCAAGAACAAGGCGAAGGCGCGGCTCAAGTTCGTGATCGACCGGCTCGGCGTGGAGGGGTTCCTCGCCGAGTACCGCAAGGAGCGCGAGGCGATCGCCGCCCAGGGCGGGCGGCCGCTGGGCGAGCTGCCGCCGGTGGCGATCCCTCGGCTCAAGCGCGCCTTCCTGCAGCCGGCGGGGCCCGGGTTCGACGAGTTCCTGGACAGGAACGTGCGGGCGCAGAAGCACCGCGGGCAGGTGGCGGTGACGGTGCGCGTGCCGCTCGGCGACCTCTCCACGGCGCAGCTTCGCGGCCTGGCACAGCTCGCCCGGGAGATGAGCGCGGAGGAGCAGGTGCGGACGACGGCGGAGCAGAACCTGGTGATCCGCTTCATCGCGCGCGAGGCGCTCCCCGCCTTGCATGCCCGTCTCCAGGCGCTGGGCCTGGCGCTGACCGGGCCGCGGACGATCGGCGACGTGACGAGCTGCCCCGGCGCCATGTCCTGCAAGCTGGCCGTGACGCAGTCGCGCGGGCTGGCAGACCTCCTCTCGCGTCACCTCCAGGAACATCCGGAGGTGGCCGCGCTGGCCGAGACGCTCTCCATCAAGGTGTCCGGCTGCCCCAACGGCTGCGGGCAGCACTACGTCGCCGGCATCGGCTTCCAGGGCTCGGTGCGCAAGATCGCGGGACGCGCGGTGCCGCAGTACCACGTCTACCTGGGCGGCAAGTTCGACGGCACTTCCTTCGGCCGTCTCGCCGTGAAGCTCCCCGCCCGCCGCGCGCCACCGGCACTGACCCGCCTGCTCGAGCTGTACGCCTCGGAGAAGCAGCCGGACGAGGCTCCGGAGAGCTTCTTCGCCCGCGTCCCCATCCCCCAGGTCCAGGCTCTCCTCACCGACCTGACGGAGATGACCGAATCCGAAGCCACCCCGGACGACTTCATCGACCTGGGCGAGAAGCAATCCTTCGAAGTCGTCCTCCAAGAAGGCGAGTGCGCCGCCTAGGCGCGATTGCTGCCCAAGACCGTTTCACGCAGAGGGCGCCGAGGAGGGGGAGGGCGCAGAGGTTCGATTTGTTTTTCGTGAAACCGAGTTTCTCCGCGCCCTCGCTTTGCTCCTCCGCGCTCTCCGCGTGAAACGCTTGCAGACGCTCAATGGCACTACTCTGGGGCGGGGGCGCCTTCTTCGAGGGGGAGGTGGCACTTCTTGTACTTCTTGCCGCTGCCGCAGGGGCAGGGATCGTTGCGGCCGACGCGGGGGCCGGCGCGGGTGACGGTGCCCTGCTGGGCGGCGGCTGCTCCGTCTCCGCGGGCGCCGGGGGCTTCGCCGTGGGTCTCGATGGTCCGGGCCGCGCGGCGCTGAGGCATGGACGGCAGGCTGGCGGAAGTGGCGCCCTGCGCCGGGGCGCGGGTGGCCGCTTGCGCGACGGCGGGCTGCTGTACCGGCTCGATCCGCATGGTGGTGGCGATGATGCTGGCGGCGATGCGGCCCTTCATGATCTGGAAGAGCTCGAACCCTTCCTTCTTGTACTCGATCTTCGGGTCCTTCTGGCCGTAGCCGCGCAGGTGGATGCCCTGGCGCAGGTGGTCCATCTGCAGCAGGTGGTCCTTCCAGAGCTGATCGATCGCGTACAGGTACGAGTACTGCACGAACTCGCGGTACATGTCTCCGTAGCTCTCGAACTTGAACTTCAGCTTCTTCTCGACCACGTTGAAGATGTCGAGCTGCAGCTTCTCCCGGTCCGGCGCGGCGTTCTTGAGATTGATGTCCACGTTGAACTGCTCGCGCACCCGCAGCGCCAGCGCGTCGGGATCCCATTCCTCGCTCTTCGAGCGCGGCACCGCCTCGTCGACCATCTCGATGATCAAGTCCTCGATCAGGTCGTAGAGCTGCTCCTCCTGGTCCTTCCAGGTGACGACCTTCTCGTGCCGGGTCTTCTTCTTCGTCTTCGGGTCCTCGGTGAACCAGACCAGCGGTATGCCCGCGCCGGCCGCCAGCACCTCCTTGCGCATCCCGTAGATCGTCTTGCGCTGCTGGTTCATCACGTCGTCGTATTCGAGGAGGTTCTTGCGGATGTCGAAGTTCTGCCCCTCGACCCGCTTCTGCGCGCCCTCGATGGCCTTGGTGAGCCAGGGGTGCTCGATGGGCTCGTTCTCCTGGACGCCGAAGGTCTCCATCAGCTTGGAGATCCGGTCCGAGGCGAAGATCCGCATCAGGTCGTCTTCCAGAGACAGGTAGAACTTCGACGAGCCGGGGTCGCCCTGGCGGCCGCCACGGCCGCGCAGCTGGTTGTCGATGCGGCGCGACTCGTGCCGCTCGGTTCCCAGGATGTGCAGGCCGCCCACCGCGATCACCTCGTCGTGCTCGCGCGAGCACTCCTCCCGGTAGCGCGCGAGCGCGGCGTCATACCGCTGCTTCCACTCGCCGTGCACCCGGCCAAGCTCCTCCTCCACCTCGGCCGCCGTCACCGGGGCGAACTTGCCGTCGCCGCTCTCCTTGGCCTTGGCCACCCGCTCCTGCACCAGCCGGCCCTCGATCTCGGTGGCGTTGGGCTCCTGTCCCGCGTCCCGCTTGGCGAGGAACTCGGGGTTGCCGCCGAGGAGGATGTCGGTGCCGCGGCCGGCCATGTTGGTGGAGATGGTGAGGCGCCCCTTGCGCCCCGCCTGGGCGACGATTTCCGCCTCGCGCTCGTGCTGCTTCGCGTTCAGCACGTCGTGGGGGACGCTGCGCTTCTTGAGCAGGTTGGAGAGCACCTCGCTCTTCGCGATGCTCACCGTGCCCACCAGCACCGGCTGGCCTTTCTTCCACTTCTCCTCGATCTCGTTGCAAACCGCGGTGAACTTCTCCCGCTCGGTCTTGTAGACGGTGTCCTGCTGGTCGGAGCGGATGTTCTTCTTGTTGGTGGGGATCACCAGCACGTCGAGCCGGTAGATCTTGTTGAACTCCTCGGCCTCGGTGTCGGCGGTGCCGGTCATCCCGCATAGCTTGGTGTAGAGGCGGAAGTAGTTCTGGAAGGAGACCGTGGCCAGGGTCTGGTTCTCGTTCTCGATCTTGACGTTCTCCTTGGCCTCCACCGCCTGGTGCAGCCCGTCCGACCAGCGCCGGCCGGGCATCAGGCGGCCGGTGAAGTCGTCGACGATGATCACCTCGCCGTCCTTCACCACGTACTCGTGGTCCTTGCGGTACAGGGTGTGCGCGCGCAGGGCCTGCTCGACGTGGTGCAGCGTCTCGATCTGCTCGGGGTCGTAGAGGTTCGGGACGCTCAGGCGCGCCTCGACCTTCTCCACGCCCTCGTCGGTCAAGACCACCGAGCGCGCCTTCTCGTCGACGGTGAAGTCGCGGTCGCGGATGAGCCCGGGGATGACTTTGTTGATCTTGTAGTACTTGTCGGTCGACTCCTCCGACGGGCCGCTGATGATGAGCGGAGTGCGGGCTTCGTCGATGAGGATCGAGTCCACCTCGTCGACGATGGCGTAGTGCAGCTCGCGCTGGACGTAGTCCTGGAGCCGGAACTTCATGTTGTCGCGCAGGTAGTCGAACCCGAACTCGTTGTTCTGCCCGTAGGTGATGTCGCAGCCGTACTCGTGCTGGCGCTGCTTGTCGGTCAGCCCGTGCACCACGCACCCGGTGGTGAGTCCCAGCAGGCGGTAGATGCGGCCCATCCACTCGGCGTCCCGGCGGGCCAGGTAGTCGTTGACCGTCACCACGTGGACGCCCTTCCCTTCCAGGGCGTTCAGCACGCAGGGCAGCGTGGCGACCAGCGTCTTGCCTTCGCCGGTCTTCATCTCGGCGATGGTCCCGCGGTGCAGCGCCATCCCGCCCACCAACTGCACGTCGAAGTGGCGCATGCCCAGGGCGCGCACGCTCGCCTCGCGGGTGAGCGCGAAGCAGTCGGGCAGGAGGCGGTCGAGCACCGCCGACTTCTCCTTCTCGGGCGCGTCGGCCACCTGCTTGCGGAAGGCGCGGATCTGCTCGCGCATCTGTTCGTCGGAGAGCGATTTCGCCCAGCCCTCCCGCTCGTTGATGCGCGCGACCGCGGGCTGCATGCGGCGCAGCTCGCGCTGGTTCTTCGTGCCGACGATCTTCTTCAGGACGTAGTCGAACATGATCGGGACCTTCGTGGAGCGAAGCGGAACGGGAACGGCCAGCCGGAAAGCCCGCTGGTGCGGGCGGACGCGTTACGAGCGCGCGGCCGGAGGCGCGCGGCTGGGCGCCGGTCCCGAGGGGGCGCGCCAGACGACGGTGCGCTCGCCCGCCGGAGGAGCGCTACTCGATTCATGTCCGGCGGCAGGCGCCGAGGTCCGCCGCTCGACGCGGGCGGGCACGGCGCGGGAGGCGGAGCGCTGCGCGAACGGGGCGAGCTGCTGTTCCGAGGCCCCCCGGGCGGCGGCGAGCGACGCGCAGGCGAAGGCGCCCGGCGAGGCCAGGCCCATCAAGACTGCCGCGCATGCCGCTGCGAGTGCTCCGCGCATCGTCCTCCCGGGATCCGCAAAGCCTAAGCGGTAGAGCATGCTTGTCAAGCGAACAGCCGCCGCCAGCCGCCGCCGTATTCGGCGGCGCTGTGGCTTCACCGCGCGGCTATTCCTCCAGGATGAACTTCCGCGGATTGTCCGCGACGCCGTTCACCCGCACCTCGTAGTGCAGGTGCGGGCCGGTCGAGCGGCCCGTATTGCCTACCGCAGCGATCACGTCGCCGCGGCGCACCTTCTGCCCCACCTTCACTTCGATCTTCAGGAGATGACCGTAGCGCGTCTTCAAGCCATATCCATGATCCAGCACCAGCACGTGCCCGTACCCGCCTTCGAGCCCGCTGAACACCACCGTGCCGTCGGCGGGGGCCCGCACCGGCGTCCCCATGGCAGTGGCGATGTCCAGCCCTTCGTGCATCACCCGCTCTCCGGTGTAGGGGTCGAGCCGCACCGAATAGTCCGAGGTGACCCACCCGCGCACGGGCCAGATGGACGGCGCGGACGCGAGCAGGGCTTGCTGGTCCTCGAAGTAGCTCTTCAACGCGCGCGCTTCCTGCTCCTGCGCCTTGACCTTCTTGCCCAGCTCATCGAGCTGCTTGAGCAGGTCGCCCTGGTCCGCGGGACCGGGGGCCGAGTCGCCGTCGGCGATCATGCGGCCCTCGCCGCCGGAGGTCGCGCCCTTGGACATGCCCACCGCGCCCATACCCGCCTGCGCGGGCTCGGTGGCGATGCCGCCGCCGACGAACTCGGGACCGCCGCCGTGCGCCGGCTCCGGCGCCGCGATGCTGAGCTTGCGATCCGGGTCGTTCAGCTGGGTGATGTGCCGCAGGTTGGCGTTGAGCCGCTTGACCCGGTCCAGCTCGTCGTTGATGTGCGCGAATTTCTGCTCGGCCTCGCGCCAGCGGTTCTGCAGCTCGAGGTTCTCGTCCCGCAGCACCTTGTTCTCGGCCACCTTGCCGACCACGTTGAAGTAGTGCGCCATCGCGCCGGCCAGCGCGGCGAGGACCAGCCCCAGGCAGAGGACGGCGCGCACGAGCACTCGCTGCTCGACGCGGATCTTCTTTACCTTGGCGTCGCGATCCGGAACGACCAGGATCGTGTACGACTTGTCCAAGGACCTCCTCCTGCTCCCCTCGCCGGCCGCAGCGCGCCTGAAAAGCCGCGCAGCCCGGCCGTCACCCCACCAACCTCCCGCCAGCGCGTCCGCTTCCCGCGGAACAGAGGCCTTGGGACCGGCCTGGAAGGTGGGCGCGCGGCCGGCCGGCCGCAAGCTTGCGTCCAGTATCGGATTCTACAGCGCTCCGTCAACAACGGTCGTGCCCCGCGCCGCCGTTTCCCGCGTCCTGCAGTGAGCACCGGGCCAGGTAGGCGCGGGGCTTGCATCCACCTACCCCACCCCGCCGGCCGGCGCGGCTCCGGTCGCGACAGGGATCGGACCAGGGTGTGCCGCACTGTGCGCCGCGCGCCTTTTCTGTAAACGAGTGGGTTACCAAATCACAGGATTCCGCATTTCACTTTAGCGGCTTGATTTTTTGACCGGTCGTCTCGACGGTCCACTATCGCTGATGGGGGGGGGGATGCTCCGACTCGCCATTGCTGTGCTAGTCGCCTGCGCGGCGTGCCACGCGTCGCCCGATCTCACGGACGCGGAGCGCGCTCTCCTGCGCGAGTACGCCATCGGGGCGCTGGCGCCCGATCCCACCAACGCGCTCGCGGACTCTCCGGCCGCCGCCGCGCTAGGCCAGCAATTCTTCTTCGACACGCGCTTCTCCGGGCCGCTGGCGATCGGGAGCAACGGATCCAACGGGGCGACCGGCCCGGCCGGCGCGAGCGGCACGGTGGGCTGCATCTCCTGCCACAATCCCGCGCAGGGCGGCGCCGACGTCCGCTCGCGGCCGGCGAACACGAGCCTGGGGTCGTCGTGGACCGGCCGGAACGCGCCCAGCGTGTACAACGCCGCGTATTCGCCCTGGCAGTTCTGGGACGGGAGACGGGATTCGCTCTGGTCCCAGGCGCTCGGGCCGGTGGAAAGCGCCGGCGAGCACAACTTCTCCCGGCTGCAGGTCGCCCACCTGATCGCCCAGCTCTACGCCGGTCCCTATGGCGCGGTGTTCGGCGCCCTGCCCGATCTCTCCGACACCGGGCGCTTCCCCGCTGCCGGCAAGCCGGGCCAGGCCAGCTGGGACCAGATGGCGCCCGCCGATCAGGCGGTGGTGGATCGGATCTTCAGCAACTTCGGCAAAGCGATCGAGGCGTACGAGCGCCTGCTCCTGGACCGCGACTCGCCGTTCGACAGGTACATGACCGGAGAGACCACCGCGCTCAGCGCGACCGCGGTGCGCGGTGCCAAGCTCTTCGTGGGGCGGGCCTCCTGCAACGAGTGCCACTTCGGTCCCACCTTCAGCGACGGCCGCTTCCACAACACCGGCGTCGCGCAAGTCGGCGCCACCGTGCCGCTGGTCGACGACGGGCGCCTGAACGGCCTGCCCCAGGTGCTGGCCGTGGAGTTCAACGCCGCCGGCCTCTACAGCGACGCCGTCGACGATTCGCGGCTCCAGGCCGCCGCGGCGGCCGCGGCAGCCGACCCGGAGGCCTCGCGCGGGGCGTTCAAGACGCCGGGACTGCGCGGCGCGGCGCGCACCGCCCCGTACATGCACACGGGCGGGTTCGCCACGCTGCGCGACGTGATCGTCTTCTATCGGGACGGCGGCGGCTCGTCCGGATTCGACGGAACGAAGGACATCTCCATGCAGCCCCTCCTCCTCTCCGATCGCGACGTGGACGACCTGGTCGCGTTCCTCGAGTCGCTGAACGGCGCCCCGCTGCCGTCGGCGCTCGTCACCGCTCCCCCGCTGCCATGAAGAACGCGATCGCCGCGCTCGCGCTCCTCGCCGCCGCCCTGCTCCCGGCTGCGCTTCGCGCGGAGGAGCCGCCGCTTCGCGCCGGCGACGGAGGTGGAGGGTTCGGGCACCTGACCCTGATGGACGGGGTCCGCCTGCGGCTCACCGGCTATGTCGACGCGGGCTTCTTCGGCACCCAGGGGGACGGCACCGCCTACGTGCGCGACGCGGGCAAGCTCCTGCACCCCGAGTACCAGGGCGTGGTCCCCTGGGTGTTCCTCGGGGATCCCTGGGGCAATCCCATCAATTCGCAGGGCGATTCCGCCGACCTGGGCCTCGATCGCACCAACGTGCCCCGCTTCGATCCCATCCAGTCCGGCGGGCACCCGTCGTTCCTGGTCAACATGGTCAACCTGGGGCTCGCCGCCAGCTTCGGCGAATCGTTCTTCTTCGAGAGCAGCATCGGCTTCGAGCCGCGGCAGGGCCTGCTCGGCTCCTCGGGGGACCAGTTTGACGTGGACCTGGCCTACCTGGAATGGGTGCCCTTCAAGGCCGTCGACCTGCACGTGTTCGCCGGGAAGTTCGAGTCGACGTTCGGGATCGAGTACCGCACGCGCAAGGCGCCCGACAATTTCGGCATCACCCCTTCGCTGATCTCCCGCTACACGGAGGGAGAGCTGACGGGCCTGAAGGTCCGGGGGGCGTTCTTCGATCAACGCTTGACGGTGAACCTCGCCGTGAGCAACGGCGGCACCTTCACGGAGAAGTTTGCCCACTTCTTCAACGAGATCGACTTGAACGGAGGGAAGACGGTCTCCGGACGGGTCTCGCTGCTGTTGCCGCTGCCCATCACCGCCGAGATCGGCGCGTCCGGAGAGATCGGCGCGCAGGACGAGCAGCGTTCCGACGCCACCGTGCAGTGGCTCGCCGGGGCGGACCTGCGGGTGACCGTCCGGGACCTCACCTTCAAGGGCGAGATCCTCCGCGGACACGCCGACGGCGGAGGCATCGACCAGGCGGCGCGGCTGCACGTGACCGGCTGGTACGGCGAGCTGCAGTACCAGCTCCTTCCCTGGCTGGGGCTGCTCGGCCGCGTCGACCGGCGCAAGGCGGACCTGCTCGCCTTCCCCAACCTGTACCTGACGGACCTCCTGCGGTTCACCGCGGGCGTGCGGTTCGACATCAGCTGGAACCTGATCGCCAAGCTCGAATACCTGCACCTGGTCGAGGTCACCGGCCCGGAGATCCCAGACGACGTCTTCACCAGCTCGATCATTTTCAGGTTCTGAGACTCCCCGACCGGAGACCAAATGCGCAACGGATGGTTCATCCTCACGATCATCGTCGCGGCCGCGCTTCCAGCGGCTGCCGCTCCAGGAAGCATCTCGGGCACGGTGAAGCTGGCGGGCGGAAGCGGCCCCTTGGCGGTGGTGTACGTGGAGAAGGGGCCCGACGCGGCCACGCGCGCAGAGCCGGCGAGCAAGGAGCTGGAGCAGAAGGACACCGAGTTCCGGCCGCGCGCCATCTGGGTGCGCGCCGGCGACACGGTGCACTTCACCAACCGAGACAATTTCTATCACAACGTCTTCTCGCCCACGCCCGGCAACCAATTCGACCTGGGCCTCTATCGGGGCGGGGGGGCGAAGTCGCTGGAGCTGCCGCGCGCGGGCGAGATCGACGTCTATTGCAACATCCACCCGAACATGAAGGCCAAGCTGCTGGTGGTCCCGGACGGCCGGTCCACGGAAGTCGCCTCCGACGGCAGCTATACCCTCGCGGGACTGTCCCCGGGCGACTACGTGGTCGTGGCCTGGTCGGCGGGGCACGAGCCCGTGCGCCGCGAAGCGCGGGTGCGCGCCGGCGAAGCGGTCCGCGCGGACTTCTCGCTCAGGCCGAGAGACGCCTCCGCCGCGCACCTGAACAAGAACGGCGAACAATACGGCAGGTACAAGTAGGTCGCCGTGCGGCTGTTGCCCAAGCTGAGCGGCGCGATGCTTCTGGTGGCGGTCTCGGTGACCGCCGCGCTCTCCAGCATCGCCACGCGCAAGCAGGTCGACTCGATGACCTCGCAGTACCGCTCCAAAGGCGAGGCGATCGCCCTGGCGCTGGCATTCTCGCTGTCTTCGAATACGCGGGAGACGCTGGTGACGAGCGTCGGCAAGGTGCGCGACCTGATCAACGACAGCAGGAGCATCTCGGGCGTGCGCTACATCTACATCCAGGACTGGGAGGCGAGCATCCTCGCGCACACCTTCGAGCAGTTCCCGGCCGAATTCACCGAGAGCAACTGGATCTCGAGCGGCGCGCTTCCGGCGGGGGAACGGGTCAAGGTGGCCGAGTCGGTCCAGTTCCAGACCGGGCACGGCCGCGTCTGGGCGATGGACGTGGCGGCTCCCATCGCCGGCGGTTCGCTGGGCGTCGTGCACGTGGGGATGGACCTCGCCTCCATCTCGCAGAGCGTCGGCGCGCTGCGCCGGGCCCTGGTGGGCGCCGGGCTGGCGATCGGGGCGGGAGGCGTGCTGCTCGGCCTGGTGCTGGCCGCGTACGTCTTCATCCGGCCCATCCGCCACCTGACCAGCGTCACCAGCGAGATCGCCGCGCGAGGGGACCTCACCTTGCCGATCGAGGTCCGTTCGGGAGACGAGATCGGCGATCTGGCGCGCGCGTTCGCGCGGCTGGTGGAGGGGCTGCGGACGATCAACGGCGATCTCCGCGAGTCCGTCCGGATCCTGGGACGGTCGGCGGGAGAGCTGGGCAGCTCGGCAAAGGAGCAGGAGCAGATCGTCTCCCGGCACGCGGCCGCTCTGCAGCAGGCGCACGCCACCGCGCAGGAGATCCGTCAGACCTCGGTGGCCGCCGCGCAGAAGGCGGAGGGCGTGGTCCAAGTGGCGCGCAACGCGGAGGCGATCACCCAATCCGGCCAGGTCGCCGTCGACCAGACCATGACCGCGATGACCGAGATGCGCGCCCAGGTGGCCCAGGTTGCGCAGACCATCGGACTCCTTTCCGATCGCGCAGGACAGATCGGCCGGATCACCGACACGGTCAAGGACCTCGCCGACCAATCCAACATGCTGGCGCTGAACGCGGCCATCGAGGCGGTGCGCTCGGGCGAGCACGGCAAGGGTTTCGCGGTGGTGGCGCGCCAGATCCGCTCGCTGGCGGACCAATCCATCGAGGCGACCCGCCGGGTGCGGGAGGCGCTCGAGGACGTCTCCCGGGCCATCGGCACCGCCGTGGCGATCAGCAGGGCCGGCGAGGACCGCGTGGACCGGGGCCTCTCGCAAGTGAAGGCGTCGGGCGACAACCTGCGGGCCCTCTCGGACATCGTGAAGGACAGCATCGCCGCCGCCGTCCAGATCGCCGAGGTCGTCAACCAGCAGGACGCGGGCATCCGGCAGATCTTCACCGCCGTCTCCGAGCTGTCGGAGACGATGGACCAGACCCTGAAGCGGATGGAGGCGACCGGTGCCGCCGCGGGGGCGGTCGAGCAAGTCTCGGAGAAGGTCTCGAAGCTGGTCGACCGCTACCGCGTTTGAGCCGGCGGCGCCGTGCTCCCGAGAGGTGCTCAGCCGGCGCGGTGGATCACGATCACGGTGATGTTGTCGTCCCCGCCGCGCTCGTTGGCGAGGTCGACCAGCGCGCGGCAGGCCCGGTCGGGATCGTCGTGGCGCAAGAGCTGGGCGCCGATCTCGTCGTTGTCGACCAGGTTGGAGAGGCCGTCGGAGCAGAGCAGGTACCGGTCGCCCGCCTTGGTCTCGAACCCGACCAGGTCGACGAGCACGTCCTCCTCGAACCCCACCGAGCGGGTGATGATGTTCTTCAGCCGGCTGTGGCGCGCCTCGTCGGGCGTGAGCAGCCCCGCGCGAACCTGCTCGTTGACGAGCGAGTGGTCCTCGGTTAGCTGCACCACCTCGCCATCGCGCACCGCGTACGCGCGGCTGTCGCCCACGTGCCCCAGGATGGCGATCTCGGCCTGGATCAGCAAGGCGATGCAGGTCGTGCCCATGCCTTGCAGCTCCGGGTTGGCCTTGGAAGTGCGGTAGACCGCGGCGCAGGCGCCCTCGATCGCTTCCCGCAGCGCCCCGGCCAGCGGAGGGTCGGCGAGCGGGGCCTTCGACGTGAACGGGTCGTCGGGCCGCATCCGGGCCCCGAGCAGCTCGCGTTCGATGGTCTGGACGGCGAGGCGGCTGGCCGTCTCTCCCCCGGCGTGCCCTCCCATGCCGTCGCAGACGACGAAGAGCCCGAGGTCCTCGTTGATGAGCCAGCTGTCCTCGTTGTGCTCGCGCTTCATCCCGGTGTCGGTCCGGGCAGCGCTGCGGAACGCGCTCAGGGCGGGCTCTCCTTCCAATGCGACAATCGAGTCTATATCTCACCCCGCTTTCCGCGCGGCCGCCCCGCGACGCGTCCGTGCTTTATCGAGCAGCTCGCGCGCGTGCTGCAGCGCGACCTGGGTCGGCTGGCCGGAGAGGAGCCGCGCCAGCTCCTGCACACGCGCCTCACCCTCCACCGGCGCTACCCGGCTGTGCGTGCGCCCCCGCCGGACTTCCTTCTCGGCGACCTGGTGGCGTTCGGCGAACACTGCGATCTGCGGCAGGTGCGTGATGCAGATCACCTGCCGGCCCCGGCCGACGGCCGCGAGAGCGCGGCCGACCGCATCCGCCGTCGCGCCGCCGATACCGGCGTCGACCTCGTCGAAGAGATAGGTGTCCACGTCGTCGGCGTCGGCGAGGACGCGCTTCACGGCGAGAAGCACGCGCGACAGCTCGCCTCCCGAGGCGATGCGGGCCAGCGGGCGCAGCTCTTCGCCCGGATTTGGCGAGAGGAGCAGCTCGGCCGACTCGAGCCCGCGGGGCCCCAGCACCTCCCCGTCCACGGGGATGCCCCCCTCCCCCACCGGCCCGAACCGGACGGAGATCTCCGTCCGCGCCATCCCCAGCGCCGACAGCTCCGCCGCCACCGCGCGCGAGAATCCGGCCGCGGCCGCGCGGCGCTTCTCGGACAATTCCCTGCCGAGCAGCAGCGCCTGGTTCCCGAGCTCGCCGACCCGCGCCTGCGCGGCCGCGAGCGCCTCGTCGTGGTGCTCGAGCGACTGAAGCTCCGCGTTCATCGTCTCGCGGCGCTGCAGGGCGGCCGCCAGGCTTCCGCCGTGCTTGCGGGCGAGGCGGCGGAGCAGCTCCAGCCGCTCGTCGATCGCCTCCAGGCGCTGGGGATCGCCGCCCGCGCGTCCGGCATACCGCGCCAGGGTGCGACCCGCCTCGTCCAGCTCCGCCGCCGCGCCGCGCACCGCCGTGGCGACCTGCGCCAGCGAAGGATCGATCCCGGCCAGCTCGTCGAGCCTCTTGCACGCCCGGGAGGCCGATACCACCGCCGCCTCGTCGCCGGAGCGGAGCAGCGCCTCCGCCTCTTCCGCGCCGCCGCGCAGCTTCTCGGCCGCGGCCAGCACCCGCCGCTCCTGCGCCAGCGCCTCGTCTTCGCCCGCCTTGGCGTCGGCCTTCTCCAGCTCGTCCAGCTGGTAGCGGAGGAAGCTGGCCCGCTCCGACCGGGCGCTCTCGTCCGAGTCGAGCCGGGCCCGCTCCCGCTCCGCCTCGGCCAGGGCGAGAAAAGCGGCTTCGTACTCGCCGCACGCCAGGCCGGCGTAGCCGTCCAGCATGGCCAGGTGGGTCTGCGCGTCGAGCAGGCCGACGTGCTCATGCTGGCCGGAGATGTCGAGGAGCCCCCGGGTCGCCTGCCCGAGCTGCGCCGCGGTGGCCAGCGATCCGTTGACCCAGGCGCGGCTGCGGCCCTCGCGCTGCACCGTGCGGCGCACCACCATTTCAGCGCCCGCGGCGGGCAGCCCGAGCGCGGACAGCCGCGCGTCGGTCGCCGCCGGATCGCGAGGGCGGAACAGCGCCTGGACCTCTGCCTCGTCGGCACCCGTCCGGACCGCCTCGGCTTGCGCGCGCCCGCCCAGCACCAGGTGCAGCGCATCGACCAGGATGCTCTTGCCCGCCCCGGTCTCGCCCGTCAGCACGTTGAACCCGGGCGCGAAGTGCGCCTCCAGCTCGTCGATGATGGCAAAGGCGCGGACTCGCAGCAGCTCCAGCATCCAGACACCTTAGCAGAGCCCCCTGACAGTCGCCGCCGACGGGTGCACGCCCAGATTGAGGTTTTTCTTTGGGGGCTGAGAAAAGCCGAAGCGATTTCGATCGCTTGCGCCGGGGGGCTTCACAGCACCTGTCCCGTGTGATCTCT
>Ga0209283_10000027_pt1 | contig 61046 bp, 41 predicted proteins | sample CZO8metaG_2_FD_188354 | JGI IMG/M metagenome (GOLD analysis project Ga0209283, IMG submission 188354) | Vadose zone soil microbial communities from the Eel River Critical Zone Observatory, Northern California, USA - CZOApr15con2H1.8 metaG... | ecosystem: Environmental > Terrestrial > Soil >...
AAACGCGATCCTGGCTCTCCGCTGCTGCCATCTCAATGGCGAGTTTGAAGATTACTGGGAGGCACGTCGCGCGGCTTAAGTTCCACCTGTAAGTCGCACACCCATTTCGATCTATAGCGCTGCCCACCTTCCTAAAGAACCTCTGACAAGCGCGTTGTTCAAACTGGCGGAACCGTTGGCCCGGGTAGACCCGCTTCTCCGGTCAACCGGCTAGCCTGGGAAGCGAATCGAGCGCGCCGCAGGACTCCGCACTGTTGTCACAATAGACACATCGTTGCCATGGTTTCCCTTTTCTTTCGTCCCCACTCTGTATACTAAGCATAGAAAGTATGCTTGTTTCCTCCCTCGGGCTGGGAGGGCAAGCCTAACCAAAATAGCCTCAAGCAAGAGCCAGTTCAGAATTCCCCGCAGGACTGGTCAGGGGCAATCTCTTTCGCATTCCGCCTGTTGAACTGATTGAGTTGCCTGTTTTTTAGGTCACTGATCGACTACAAGGAGGTCTGCCATGGTTCACCGCAAGAGTTGGGGTCGCATTGTCACAATTGTGATCCTGGGTTTAGCAGTGATGTGCGCGCCCGCCAGTTCGCAACAGTTTTCCACGCCAAAGAATGTTTCAAACAACTCGGATTTTTCATTCACTCCACAGCTCGCCGTGGATCTGGGTGGGAACATCTACGTGGTCTGGGAAGATGATACCAACACGAACTCTAATATCTTGTTCAGCCGTTCGACGGATGGGGGAGCGACGTTTTCGCCCCCCAAGGGCGTCTCCAACAGCGCTGGCTTCTCTTTCAACCCTCGCGTTGCAGTGGATACCGGCGGCACCATCAATGTGGTCTGGCAGGATAGTCCTGACTTCTTTAGAACCTCGAATGTCTTTTTCAGCCGCTCGAGCGATGCGGGTAATACTTTCTCCACTCCAATGAACCTCTCCGGGACCAGTAGCTCTGCTTTCTACTCCACTCCGCAGATCGCAGTGCATAACGCCGGCAACATCAGCATCGTCTGGGAGAGCGACACTGGTAACCTCGCCATCTGGTTCAGCGGCTCGAGCGACGGTGGCGCCACGTTCTCGGCGCCGACGATGCTCTCCACCAACACTGGTGGCTCGATAGATTCGCAAATCGCCGTGGATAAGAACGGCAACATCAATGTCGTTTGGGAGGACGATCTTGCCGGCCATTCAGACATTTCCTTCAGCCGTTCAGCCGATAACGGCGCGACCTTCTCGCCACCGATGAATCTCTCGAACCCTCTTGGTAACTCTCTGGCTAACTCCAACAGTCCGCGGCTCGCCCTGGATATTCTCGGCAATATCAACGCCGTTTGGGCGAACGATAGCCCAGGCAATTTCGACATCTTCATCAGCCGCTCGACCGACGGAGGAGTCAATTTCTCGGGACCGAAAAACATCTCCAAGAGTTCCAGCTTTTCCTCCAATCCATTCATTGCCGTGGATGCTGGCGGCAACATCAACTTGGTTTGGGCGGATATTAACCCCGCTGACCTTAATACGGACATCTTCTTTGCTCGATCCAGCGATGGGGGCGCCACGTTCTCGACTGCACAGAACGTCTCCCACAGCTCCGGCTTTTCTTCCAACCCTTGGCTGACCGTCGATGCCGGCGCCAATATCAATGTGTCTTGGGAGGACAACACTCCCGGTAATCGGGATATCTTCTTCGCGCGTTCGACAGATTCAGGCACTACATTTCCTACGCCGGTCAATCTTTCGGCCGACTCGGGCCTATCCTTGGCCGCGCAGATCGCCGCAGACAAGAACGGCAACATCAACGTCGCCTGGCAAGACCACACGCCAGGTATCTCACAAATCTTTTTCAGCCGTTTCTCGAGTGGCGCGGCCGCAAACCATCCGCCGGTAGCGGTTGTGGGTCCTGATCAAACCGTTCCATCCACAGGCAGCGGCGGCACCTCTGTGCAATTGGATGGCTCCAGCTCCAGCGATCCGGATGGTGATGTCCTCAGCTTTGTTTGGATGGATGAGGCGGGCAATGTGGTGGGCACTACGGCGGTTGTTCCGTTGACGCTGTCGTTGGGCACGCACACATTTACGCTGAAGGTCACCGATCCCGGAGGCCTCAGTTCGACGGCTACAACGCACGTTACAGTAGCAGCGGTAAACCACACGCCGGTCGCGGACGCAGTCGCCGTCCAAACCCTGGAATGCTCGGGGCAGGGCGGCACCCAGGTCATATTAAACGGGTCCAAGTCCAGCGATCCCGATGGAGATGCCCTCAGCTTCATCTGGAAAAATGAAGCGAACAACGTGGTGGGCACTACGGCCGTTGTCCAGTTGACCCTGACAATGGGTACCCACACGTTTACATTGACGGTCACTGACCCGGGAGGCCTCCGTGCCACGGCGACAACGCGCGTAACCGTTCAAGATACGACCGCGCCCACGCTGCGGGTTATGCTGTCCCCGGATACCCTCTGGTCGCCGAACCACAAACTCGTCCAAATCAATGCCACAGTCGAAACAAGTGACAGCTGTGATGCGAATCCAGCGGTTACCTTGGTGTCGATTACCAGCAACGAGCCGGACAACGGCCTGGGCGACGGAGATCAGCCGAACGACGTACAGGCGGTGGGCGGCGGACCGATCCCGTTCGGAACCGATGTGACGTCGTTCTTGTTGCGAGCGGAACGCTCCGGAATGGGAGCCGGGCGAGTCTACACCGTCAATTACATGGTTCGAGATGCCGCTGGCAACGAAAGCTTGGCTTCAGCTCAGGTTTCAGTGGGCAGCCAGACAACAGAGGCGTCGCCAAACCGCTCGGGCCGCAAGAAGCAGTAGCCCGGGCCATAACCTGGAATGATGCTCAGATCGCGGCACGCCAACGTGCGCGATCTGGGCGTTTCCTTCCCTATCCAGATCTTGTTTGAATCATTGAACTCTGCCAGTTTGCGCGGATTTCATGCAATACAAATCATTTAGAATCAACACTTACAAAAGTCTATCAAAACAAATGACTTTAACTCCCTTTAGAATTATAACCTTATGAAGAACATAGGGGTGGGGGGATTATGGTTAACCAGAAACCCCGAGAAAGATTTGCATCCCGGTAGGGCTCGACCGAGGGAGGGACCTGTTTCTTATTCCCGATGGGCAAATCTGTCCGGCCGAGCACCGTGAGGGTTCCATTCCACCAGTCACTGGCCTGTGCCGACCCTGTCGGGGTTAAGCGCTATGCGATGCCCAGCCGCCGCGCGCAATCTCGAAGAATCTCTACCTCCCACGCCGAGCGCCTTGGATTCTTCGGATGCGTCCGATCGCTGGGAATTCTTGCCGCCAGATGCAGAAACACGGCAGCGGAATGTTTATACGCTGGAACCGGCGCTCGAAACGCCAGGTTTCCCAAATATTGCAATGCGTCCGACAGAGCGTAATACCCAGGATCACCCGATTCCCAGAGGCGGTCGCGCTCCGCAAATTTCTCCGGTGCAAACGTCGCCAGCCCTAACAAATAGTCGGAGCCGTACTCGATCATGTTGATGCCCAGATCATTTCCCGTGTAGATGCGGAAATCCGGCCGAAGCGCGTCGCGCAGGGCGAGCCGCTCCAATTCCAGCAGCCGGTCGAGCGAAGAATGTTTCATCCCCTTGATTTCCGGAATATCCGTCAATCGCCGAAAGGTTTCTTCATCAAAAATCTCGCCGTTCGGCGCGAACATTTGCCCCAGCTCGAACGCGAGCACGTGCGGATATCCCCGGCACATTGCCGCATACGTGGAAGCCTTCTCCGCGGAGGATTTTCCGTGCAGCCTGCTCGTCTGAAACAGGATTGGAATTCCTCCAAGTGCAACAATGGCGTCCATCTGCTTCCGGTAGAGTTCAACGATGTCGCCTGCTTGCCCTTCGATGTACGCACCGCCTACAAATTGCACATCTTTGCCCAGCGCCTCTCGGGTCCATCCCAGCACATCTTGTTTTTCGGAATCGTTCAGATAGTTCACGTAGCCGGTGTCCATATTCACCGCGTTCATCAGTCCAGCGCGATGCGTGGCGCGCAGATGATCTTGAAAAGCCTCGACGGCGATTCGCCCATCCGCTTTAAACGGCAAAAGCGCCGCGGCGATGCCTTGAACCTTGCGGCCGAGCACTTGCCGTTGAACTATAGATTCGATTTTCATCGCTTGGCCTTCGCAACCTTCAGCCGTTCCGCCAATTCGGAACTCTTGTAGTAGCTGTCCAGTGGATAGCATCCCGAAGGCAAACCCTTCCGCGGCGCGGTTGTGCAATCGCTGAACGTTCTGCAAACCCGTTTATGCTGAATCTCATTTCCTTCCGTCGCATCCCACAATATCTCGGGATAGGTCAATACCATCCGTCCGAGCCCAACCAAATCCGTCCATCCCTCGCGCACGGCAGCTTGCGCCACGTGCGGCAAAAAATCCTGCAAATAGCTGTACGCCGTTCCCACAATAATCAGATTCGGAAAGAGCCGCTTCAATTGCTGCGTGACTTTCATCTGCAACGCCACGCCAACCAGCGGATCTTCCGGAGGCTGATACCCGTCCGACGGCGGATAGAGCGCGGGCCGTTGAATGTGCGGATTGTAATAGGGACTGCCCGCCGTGATGTTCACGAGCCGGATGTCCAGCTCCTCCAGCAAAGAAAGAAACCGAATCGTCTCGGCTAGATCCACTTCCGTGGGATGAAGCGAATTCACGCCGAATCCCCAGCGATAGGGAACCAACTCGTCATGCGATTCGGGAATTCCCGGCCCCAGCTTTCCATTCGCCGTTTGAGACGGATCGGGACGAAATGGCACAGTGTCGAACGCAGAGAGCCGGACGCCAATCGGAAGCTCCGGCGAAATCGAGCGAATACCCTGCACAACTTCTCGCAAAAATCGCGTGCGATTTTCAAAACTTCCACCGTACTTCCCTTCTCTAGTGTGGGCGCTCAGGAATTCGTGCCCCAGATAACCGTGGCAGTGCTTGATGTCCACGAAGTCGAAACCCAACTCAATCGCCATCTTTGCCGCGCGATGGAATTCTTCGATGATCACGCGTATCTCTCCGTCGCTCAGAATGGGATAGTCGCTAGGCAATCGCAGTTTTCCATCCAGGATCGGATGATGATAGAGAATGCGTGGTTCCGGCCTGTCATGCGCATTTGGACGGCAGTAGCGTCCGGAATGCGTCAACTGCAATCCGATGAAAAGCCCTTCGTCCGAACCCGTCGTCCGCCGGTGTTCCTCCACCAGTGCCTTTCGCAATCCCGCCAATCCTTCTCGCGTGTGCCGCGCAATCACGAGCTGATTCGGATTCGCGCGCCCTTCGTGCGAAACCGCAACCGCTTCTCCTCCCCAAATTAGTTTTCCGCCGCTGCGCCCGAATTTTTTCCAGCGATGGATCGTATGCTCGCTCGGATTTCCATCCGCAACGCCGTCCCATCCTTCCATCGGATGGACCGCGATCCGGTTGCCGATCTTGATTCCGCCGCGCGCAAGCGGCCAGCGCAACGGTGAATCGGATCCGCGGAGTAGCTCGCCATCGCACGGAATTTTCAATCCGAGCGAGTGAACATGATCTTGAAAACCCGCGACCTCCTTCACCGTTCCCAGCCGCAGAATCGGGAGTGCGCTCATGCTTCCATCGCCCGGATCTGTTCGCTCATTCCTGGCCCGCCCCGTTCCGAAGGTTCGGCGCAAAACGCGCCTCTTGACAAATGAGGGCATGCTAAAGATTCTTTGTCCCGCTGTCGAGGTACTTCTCGTGGACGTTTGTTCGAATTCGCTGACAATGCATTTGTAAATTGCAAAGGAGAAGTGATGTCAATCACGCGACGTGATCTGTGCCTGCTGCTTCCGGCAGCTCTCGTTCCTGCGGCTTTGCGGCCCGCAAACGCGGCCGCGCAAGAAGGAGCGCTGCCATCCGCGATGTATCCGTTCGAAAAGCTGCCGGTTCGAACGCCAAACAATGCCCAGATCCGCGACGTTCTGAAAGGCAAGCTCGTCACCGGTGAGTCGTTGGAGGTACATGAAACGACGCTGCCTCCCGGCGGCGCGCCTCACGCGGCACACCACCATGTGCACTCCGAAATGTGGCTGATTCGAGAAGGAACGGTGGAGCTGACGGTGAACGGTACGAGCTACCGTCTCGGGCCGGGCTCCGTGGGTTTCGTGCATTCGAATGACGAACACGGAATCAAGAATGTGGGTACAACGCCGGCGACGTACTTTGTGGTGGCGGTGGGCCCCGGCGCAGGGTCTTGACGAAAGCAGAAACGCGGCGCAGCGTGTTACGTGCCGAGTGAATGGTTGGCTTCCAAGAGAATCCTTGCGGGATAGAGGGTCACCGGCAATGGGCGTTTTTTGAATACATGGAGAGTAAGATTGCAGTAAAAATAAGCACTCGACGTGGAAGAGGCTGTTGTAAGATTGCGCTGGGAACGATTTCACTCGCGGTATTGACATGAAGAGCGCAACCTCATCTCTTGCGATTTGGTGCCGCCAAAATGACCTAGAGGAAGAGCGTCATGTATGGGTAGCGTTAGAATAAAAGACGTCGCCAAATTGTCGGGCGTGTCAACCGCCACCGTCTCGCACGTCATCAATAAGACGCGCTACGTCAGCGATGGAACGAAACGAAAAGTTCTAGGCGCAATTGAAAACGTCGGGTACGCACCAAACATACACGCGCGCAATCTGGCGTCCGGCCGGAGCCGGACTCTCGGCCTGATTATTTCGGACATCACCAACCCATTCTTCCCGGACCTTGTTAAGTCCATTCAGGAAAGAGCGCTCGAACTGGGCTATGACGTCATTGTTCTTAATACGAATTACGAGCCAGAGCGCGATGCTCCGTATGTGCAGCGACTGCTGGAACTGCAAGTTCGCGGGGTGATGATCCTGACGACGGAGATGGATCTCTCCGTGATCGAACGCCTGTCATCCCGGCGAATTGCCGTGGTTTTTCTGGACATCGGAAAGGTGGGACCACATACAAGCAATATTCGCGTGAATTATGAAAAGGGAGTCCATCAGGCGGTTGAACATCTGCTTGAACTGGGCCACCGGCAAATTGCCTTCATCGGCGGACCGGAGCACTTCAAGTCCGCGCAATACAGGCGTCAGGCCTTCCTCAGAACGATGAAGAAGCATAGAGCGTCCTTGCATACAGAGCCGGTGATCTGCAAAGGCGATTTCAAGCTGGAGAGCGGACAGCAGGCGGTCAGAGAACTCCTGGCATTGAAGAACAGGCCGACGGCGGTCATCGCCGCGAATGATTTGATGGCGGTGGGAGCTTTGCGCGAACTGGGACGTGCGGGACTACAAGTGCCAAAAGATATTTCAGTAATCGGATGCGACGACATCTGGCTGGCGAAACTTACCGATCCACAACTAACGACGATCATGATCCCGCGAGCGGAAATCGGAGCGGCTGCCGTTGAGGCGGTATTGCACACCAATGCGGGAGAAGGCCGCTCCGGCCGAGAAATCAAAATCCGCACGGAACTTCTGGTCCGGGAATCCACGGGTGCCGCGCCGCGTCTGACGTAAGTAAACGACTGGCACGAAGAGCGAGCCTTGCAGGAAAAGATCCCTTCGCGGACGAACGCGCGAAGACAGATTTTCGAAGGCAAGGCTCGTTTAGTATTCCTCAACCGAAACTTTAGAATTTCGGGTTTGACATCCCTGCCTGATTGCTCCTAACCTCCGCGCACAAGAACAATTCGAATTACAGATAGTAGCCATCGAATAGTTGGTTCAGTTTGCGGGGGGGAGTGTGGCTCTTCGCCAGTTCGCGACACCGAAGGAAAATCCATGTGTTCGAATCCTTTATCGCGCGGGAAGAATTGGCAGGGAACGGTCTAGGTTGTTGGCGAACAATTGGCGGAAGGAGGGCGGGCAAGAGCGATGATTAGGAAAAGCGATGGTGCAGAGCAAATAAATGCATTTTGAGCTTGACAGAGGAAATGGCAGTGGAATAATGCAAAACCATTAGAGCGACGTAAGCGGTTACGTCAAACGCTTACGCGCAAGGGGTGGGGCCTTCCAGCAGTTGATATTGGGGACCTTGCTACGAAGTCCAACCGCGAGGTGAAATTTATGTTCGCAAAAGAAATCGGATGGAAAAATTTTGGTCTGAGCCTGTTGCTCGTTTTCTGCCTGGGTTTGTTTGCATGCGCCATTTCAGCGCGGGCACAGGGCCTTAACGGTACACTGAGCGGCGCTGTGACGGATCCATCGGGAGCCGGCGTGGCGGACGCCGAACTGACGCTGACAAACAAGGCGACCGGGTTCGAATTGAGAGCCACTTCGAACGAAAGGGGCGAGTATACCTTCCGCAATTTAACGCCCGGCAATTACGATTTGAAGGTCAGCAAGACAGGGTTTGAAAATTACATCCAAACAGCCATCGTCATCACGATTAATGCCAGTGCTCACGCTGATGCAGTTCTCAGGGTAGGCACGGCAACGGAAACTGTAACGGTTGAGGGTGGCACTACCTTGATCAACTCCGAGAACGCAACGTTGCAAGGAGGCATCGAGCCAGAAACCTTAAAGAGCCTTCCGCTTGTCGTTGAGGGGAAGCTGCGTTCCGCGGCAAGTCTGGTACTGCTCCTTCCTGGTGTGACCAGCGGCAATGGCGCTCAACCTTTCTCGGCGCGCATCAACGGCGGTCAGGAAACCGGCGATGAGGCTCTTCTGGACGGCGCAAGCATGCAGCAGGGTTTCATGAGCCAGAGCGGACTGATTTCGATCCATCAAGATTTCACCCAATCTCCAGACATGGTTCAGGAAGTGAAGGTGATCTCGTCCGATTACGAGGCGCAGTATGGCGGAACCACTTCAGCAGTAATTGCGGTGGTCACCAAGTCCGGCGGCAGCCAATATCACGGCGGAGCGTTTGAATACTCGCGTAACACAGCGTTTAATGCCAAACAATGGGGTACACCCAAGCGTTCTGTCGATATCGAGAACGACTTCGGCATGAACGTCGGCGGCCCCGTCAAGATTCCGCACGTGTACAACGGGACTTCCAAGCACAAATCCTTCTTCTATTTCAACTTTGAGTCCTATCACCTGGCGGGCGGTTCTTCGGTTCCCACTATTTCAATTCCTTCGGCCTTGGAGCGAAAAGGGAATTTCACGGACTGGGGGTTTCCCATCTACGCTCCGAGTACTTTCGCGCCTGGCACTGTGGCCACGCAGACAACGGGACCTCAGTCAACGGCTTGCAAGAATGCGCTTCCGGCGGGATTTGGGCCTGGACAGCAATTCCCCGGGAATATCATACCCACGGCTTGCATCAGCCCGATTGCCGCAGCCTACCTGGCGTTCATGCCGACGCCAACGAATTCGCTGGCAACGAACAACTACACATTGTCGCGGCCGGTGCCGGATGCGTTGACGGCGAACAGCAACTACTACATGTTCCGTGTCGACCATAACTACGGGTACAGCGATCACTTCTATTTTTCGTACTGGCGACAGTATACGTCACCAAATCTTGCGACGACTCTTCCCCGCGAGATCGCGAATGACAGGTTTACTCCATTACAGAATTCACCGATCATGCGGTTCAACTGGGAGCATATTTTTTCCACCAAGATGACGAACCACGTCACCTTGGGCTACCTGAATCGCAACGAAGGCGATTCGACGCTCAACCTAGATCAGATCGGCAAACTACCGGGAATCGCAGGCGTGGCGGGCAATAACACGCTGCCGTCATTTAATTTCAGCGACGGTTTCCAAACGATCTCAAGCGTTGCGGCCAACAAGACCACGCGCCCGACGTGGGTCCTCAACGATGTCGCGAGCCGGGTGATCGGCCATCACACGGTAACGTTCGGGGCCGAATGGCGCAATGTCGGCGGCAATATCAACTTCCTAGAAAACCAAGCCGGCACGTTTAGCTTCGACCGTAAGACGACCAGCTCGCCGGGCGTCGTCAGCGGAAGTCCGATCGCCGGATACTTGCTCGGAGCCGTCAGCACCGGCACGGTTGATTTTCGCTCAGTCCCCGCTTGGTATCCGCGGCAGAAGGTTTACGTGGTGCACGCGAACGACACCTGGAAAATTACGCCCAAGCTGAGCTTGAATTATGGTCTGCGGTGGGACTATTTCTCTCCTTCGCGCGAAAAGCGCGAACACTATGCGTTCATTGATCCGGTGGGAGCCAATCCTGCTGCTGGCGGACGGCCCGGCCGCTTGGCCTTCGCGGGCAGCGGCTACGGCGCAGCCAGTTTCGGCAGGGACTTCCCCGAGGAGCCGTGGAGGAAGGGATTTGCGCCGCGGCTCGGCGTCGCCTATGCGTATAACCCGAAAACCGTGGTACGCGCGGGCTACGGCCTCTTCTTCTCCCGGACGTTCTACCCGGGCTGGGGGGGAGGAATGGCACTCGACGGTTTCAACCTGAAGGATACCTTGGGCTTGACGGGGCCCGCAGGTATTGATCCGGCACTTTATCTGGATACAGGATTTCCGTCGCCCACTGCTACGCTTGGTTGTACCTTAGGCGCTACCTGTATTAATTCGGGTTTCGACAACGGGCGGTTTCCTCGTGCCGGCAACGGTAACGGGACGGCTTACCGCACGATTGATGGCAACCGCCGGCCATACTCCTCGCAGTGGAACCTGACAATTGAGCGGGAGCTCCCTCAAGAAGTTTTTGTGAGCGTGGCTTACGTGGGAAATAAAGGAACACGCCTGAATTCGAGCTTACAACCGATTAACGTCCTGAATCCCTTCGATCCGCAGGTTAAGGCCTTGGAGGCGAACACGACTCCCATAGCTCCCTCCTGCGCCACGGGCACTCCAGCCCCCGGCGCCAACTGTGGATACGTCCCCGAGCTGAATGCTGTCTTTACCTCGGATAGCCAGACGCTTTTTGGCGTGAAGTCCCCGTACGCCGGGTGGGTAGGGCAACTGAATAGCGCCGGCAACTGCAGCCCTACCGTCGCCCAAGCGCTGCTGCCCTTCCCGCAATTCTGCGGTGCTCTCCCCGGATTGAATGAAAACCGCGGCAATTCGATCTATCATTCCTTCCAGGTCAAGATCGAAAAACGTTACAGCAAGGGCCTGTACATGCTTGTGTCCTACACGAACTCGAAGCTCATTTCCGACGCCGCGGACGGTCCCCAGCAAGCTGGCGCCGGGGAGGCCGGTGGCAATTGGAACGCGAGCCAAGGGGTGATCTCGCCATTCGAGAAACGCCGCGCTCGATCGCTTTCGGGCGATGACGTTCCTCAGGTGTTGTCGGCGACCTTCGTTTACGATTTGCCCTTCGGCAAAGGCAAGCGATATGCGAGCCAGGGCGGCGCCGTCAACTACTTGGTCGGAGGCTGGCAAATCAGCCCCGTAATCCGCTACTCGCGCGGAACTCCAATGTGGTTCCGCTCGAGCAACTGCCAAGTGGTGCCCCAATTCCGCCAGAACTGTCTGGTGGGTCTAGTCAAGGGCGTGAATCCCTTCTTGCAAGATCCAAATAGCTTCGATCCGAGCAAGGGCCCGCTGCTCAACGTTTTGGCATTCGAGCCTAAGGGGGCATTCCAACCGGCAGGGGCGTGTCCCACCTGCACCGGGGTGTTTGGATACACGGGCGTAGGCCCGCGCATTAGCAACCTGCGAGGCCCGAACTACAAGAACCTGGACTTTTCATTGACCAAGAACACCCGGTTCGGGGAGCGCGTGAACTTCCAGCTTCGCTTTGCGTTCTTTAACGCCTTTAACACACATTACTTCGTCAACAACGGCGTGAACAACGTGGGCTCGAGCTTTGCGTTCAACAACTTCGTAGATACCGGAGGTGGCAGCGGTTTCGGCGTCTGGAACGGCAATGTCAGCCCGCCACGCACCATTCAGATTGGCGGGAGGCTGGAGTTTTAACCAGGCAGACCCAAACAAACACCCCACCAGCGCCCCGACCCGGTCGGGGCGCTGTTTTTTTGTGGGATGATGAGACTTGCTTTGCGAAGGCTACCTCGGTGAGGAAGGTGAATTCGCGATGGGCGGGGCTTCACTGGCCTTCTTCAACTCCTGGAATCGGCCAATTTCCTTCTTGGAAAGCTGGTCTTCGCCCAAGCGGTGGTAGATGCGGCCCAGGAGATAGTGTGGCTCGGGATAGGCTGGATCCAGTGCGATGGCTTGATTCAGCGACAGAACGGCTTCCTGGTAGCTCTCCTGCATCTCCAGGACACGGCCTAGCTGATAGTGCGCTTGCGGAAGGCGGGGGTCGAAGCTGAGGGCTTCGCGCAAGTGCTTCTCGGCGTCCGCTAGTTGATTTACAGAAACGAGCGAAACAGCAAGATCCAGGTGAGGCCAAGGCGAGGGCTTGGATTGGAGGCGATTCAGCGCGACGGCACGGCTAAAGTTCTTGATGGCCTCGTTGGATTGCCCCAGGTAGTCATAACAAAGCCCCAGGCTGTCGTAAGCGCGCATCATCGTTGGATCCAGTTCAACAACCTTTTGTAATCGGGAAATGGCCGCTGCGTAGTTGTGCGCATCGTAATCAAGTCGGGCGAGCCAGTACAGGTACAGCGGATCTTGAGGTTGCGCACCCACAAGCTTCTCCAGCTCCGGGCGCGCCCAGTCGCGCCGGTTGAGCCTCACGTAAGCCATTGCCAGCGTGAAACGGCTGCGGTCATCGAGAGGAGCTATAGCTTCCGCTTTTTTCCAGGCAATGGCCGAATTCAGGTATTGGCCGTCCAGAAAGAAGATCGCGCCGGCCATCGTGAGCATTTTTGCCGTTCGAATGGATTTGGGATCACGCTCGGCTTCCTCGACGAGGATCGTTTCTGCGCGTTTGTAGTCTCTTCGCCTGAAGGCATCCTTGAGCTCGAGCCGGCGCGGTTCGCTGAGCTGCAGATCAGTTAGATCAGGTAGCACGGTTGCGGGGGCAGGACTCTCCTGGGCGGAAGAGCGGTCTTGCGCGGACAAAAGAAACGGCAGGAACGCGCCGAACACAGAGGAGGCAAATATGAAAACAGTTTTCTTCATTGCTCTTTCGACATATTCCCCTGGCTACGTCCTGCGAGCAGCATGATTTCCGCGCTTCTCGCAATGCGCGCTTCCGCGGGCACGAGAGTCCGGCAGCCGTATACGCAGAATAGCGTGATGGCTAAGGCGTTGAAGCAGCGATCGCGGCCTCAATCCTCGCTCTTGCATCCAATGCGGCCTTACTCTCCGGCACAAGCTTTAGTTCGAGCTGGACTTCCTCGAGTGCGTCGTCGAATTTTTTCAATTCCAGCCAGATCAGAGCCATGGCCAGATGAATCTCCGGCAGCTTGGGATCGGAGCGCACGGCTTGCCGGTAGGCGGCGATGGCCAGATCATACTTTTCCTGGATGACGTATTCTTGCCCGAGAGCCTGATGCACGCGTGCGGAATGGGGATTGATGCCGGTGAGTTGGCCATAGGACCAGCCGGAGAGCTTCGCCCAGGCCGTGCCCAGTTGGTACGAATATTCCGGTTCTTGTGGGGCCAACTGCACAAGCTTCTGGTATTCCTGGACGGCAGCGATCCAGTTGTTCGACACCCTGTAGGCTCTCGCCAACTGCAGATGGGCCTGCGGCTCTTCCGGCATCAGGGCGACGGCGCGCTTGAGTTCGCGCACGGCTTCGGCATTTTTTCGGAGCGCCAGGAGGCTGGAACCGAGGAGCAGGCGGGAAGGGCCGTAATTCGGTTGAAGAGCGAGAACTTGACGAAATCGCGTGACCGCTTCGGGGTGCTTGCCGCGCAGTTGAGCGATGACGCCCAGGTTGTGGTAGATGAGCGGATGCTTGATTCCCTGCCGCAGGCCGTCGGAGAAGACTTGCTCAGCGGAATCCAGATCGCCGGATTTGAGAGCCTGGACGCCTGCAGCGATTTTTGTTTCGAACGAAGCCGGCAGGTTTTCCTGTGCGAGGGCATGCGCGGCGATGCAGAAGTACAGCAAGAGAGAGATTCCAAGGCGTGGGGCTCTAGAGGGAAACACAGCAAAGCGCGGGGGCTTCGCCCAAACATTCGAAGGGGTACCAGTGGATGCAAGTCCGTCACTTTGAGCAAATTGGTTCGAGCGCGCGAGATTGGCAAGAGCGGCCACGAGTAGTTGGATAGAGAACGATGGATAGTATAAAGGAGTGCGAAATAGGGCCGCATAGTAATTATTTAAGCGCTTACGTATAATCGTGCGGGCGAGTATCTGGAAGTTCGCTGAAATGGGCTCAAATCCTGGTTGATGATGCGATTCCGCTGGCCGATTCCCGCTGTGACCCTGTGCATTTCCTTGTGTGCTGTGCATTTTGGCCTTGCCTATCCCAAACAGGACCACTCGCCCGAAAGAGATCAAAAAATTGTGCAGATTCAACAACTGATTCAGGATCACGATTTGGCGGAGGCCAGCCGCAAAATCCTTGAAGCGGCAAGACGGTATCCTGCAGACGCCGGGCTCGACAACTTGCGGGGCATCGTCGAGGCACAGGAGGGCAACTACGCCGCTGCGGAAAAGAGTTTCAGCCGGGCTCTGAAGAGGGAGCCGAAATTCACAGGTGCTGCCCTGAACTTAGGGAGGCTTTATCAAGAGAACTTTGCCGGAGATGCGCAGGCGCGGAGGAAGGCGCTCGGCGTTTACCTGGGAGTGCTGGCCTACGACCCCAAGAACGCGGAGGCGAATTACCAGAGCGCGGCGCTGTTGCTAGAGCAGGGCAAGTACCAGGATTCGCTCGATCGCGTTTCGCGGCTCTCGGAAGAAAGGCAAATGGGAGCGCAGGTATCGTCCATCGTTTGCGCGGACTACGCTGGGCTTGGCGATCAAAAACGGACGGATGATGCGGCGGCGCGCCTGCTCGCTGACCCAAATTTTTCCGAGGCGGATGCGCAGCAAGCGTTGCTGGGCCTGAGAACGGGAAAACGAGACGACTTAGTTGTAACGCTACTCGAGAGTTTGGAGAAACGCCAGGCGTTGTCGCCTGTTCTGTTGCGCGCGCTGGGCTTGGCTTACGAAGGAGCGGACAGGCTGGTGGAGGCGCGAGCGGCGCTGGAAAGATCCATCACGCCGGAAAGCCTTACAGTTGGTTCGTTACTGGAGTTAGCGCGAGTCGCGCGCAAGCAGAAAGATTATCAGGGGGCGCTGGGATACTTGGCGCACGCGCGAGATCTGGAGCCAAAAAACGCGGGCATACACTACTATTTTGGGTTGGTGTGCATGGACTTGAGCCTCGTCGCGGAAGCGCGGAATTCCTTCGAGAAAGCCGTGCAGATCGAGCCTGAAAATCCGAACTACAACTATGCGATGGGCGTGAGTACGACTTTCCGGCATGACCCCGGGGAGGCTGTGCCGTATTTTGAGAAGTACCTAAGGTTGAGGCCGCGGGATCCGCGAGGAACGCTGGCGCTGGGAGCGGCGCTTTACCGGGCGAAGGACTATGAGGCAGCGGTTCCCCGACTGGAGGAAGCTACCAAGACTGCCGAAACCGCGACGGCGGCACATTACTACCTTGGTGCGATCGCACTGCAAGAACGACGGCTTGAGGAAGCTCACAAGGAATTGGAACTTGCCTTGAAGGGCAAACCAGAGTACGTGGATGCACTCGCGGAGCTGGGCCAGTATTACTTGATGCAGAAAGATTACACACAGGCAGAAAAGCACATTCGGCGGGCGTTGGAGCTCGACCCGGAACACTACACGGCAAATTTCTACCTGCTCACGCTCTACACACGCACCCGGGATGCGCGGCAGCAAGCACAGGCGAAGCACTTCGAGGAACTCAAGAAGCTCCTGGCGGAGAAGACGCAGGAAATCCTGCGCATCGTTGAAGTACGGCCGCTTGAAAATCCATGAAGATGTTTCGCGACATGTCTCGCTCTGCTGCCTTCCCTTCCCTGCTGTGCATTTTTTGTTTGCTACCGCTGGTGGCCGCGGCCGGCGCGCAAACGCACGGACAATCTTTGGCGCTGACGGAAAGCGCCAAAGCATTCTATCGCGGCGATTATTCGCGGGCCGCGGAACTGGCGGAAAAGCATCTGCGGGCTTACCCAAAAGATGTGCCGGTTCGATTGATTCTGGCGCGGGCGGAGCTTGCGCAGGGGAAATTCCAACAGGCATTTGAGGGGTTTCAAAAAGTTCTGGCATCCGATCCGAAGAACATAGATGCGCTTTACTACATGTCCCTTATTGCGCGGGAACTTTCTCATCGGGAATATGAAAGACTTTTTTCGATTGCGCCGGACTCCGATCGTGTCCACCAGCTTCTCGGCGAGGCGGCGCTGGCGGCGGAGAATAGAGGCGAAGCAGAGGAGGAATTTCAGAAGGCACTGAAAGCCAATCCTCGATCCATCGAAGTGGCCACGGAACTGGCGGAACTGAAGCGCTCGCAATCCAAATTTGATGAAGCGATCGACTATTACACGCAAGCGGGACAGATCGGCCCGCTGAACTATGAAATAGCGTATGGATTGGGCGCTTGTTATACGTACAAGCAGGAGTATCCCACCGCGATCGAATGGCTGCGGAAGGCCGTCGCTTTGGCTCCGGATTCCGCGGCGGGCCGGTTTGCGCTCGGAAACGCACTTTTTCAGAATGGCCAGCTCGAAGCAGCCGTCCCGGAATTAAACGCTTCCCTGCAGCTTGAGCCACGGATGAAGCAGGCGTATTTCCTGCTCGGACGTGCTTACTCGAAGCTCGGACGTCAGGACGAGGCAAAGGCGGCGCTCAAGAAGCTGGACGAACTGAACCGTGCTGAAATACCGGGTCAGGACAAAAATTCCACCGGCGACACGAATCCGAAACCAGACAAATAGGAAGAGCGGCCCGCCTCAGAAGACGGGCCCTTCAGGGGCACGGAGGCAGACTGCATGATTTTAGAAATGCGGACTGCGGCCCGAGAGTTTCCACCGCAGGGCTATTTGGAAACTTTCACCAGCACTACGCCGTGGGTCGACACATCGGCCGAGTAGGAATTTTGTATCGTGCCGAGATCCTTGTGATCCAGGAGATCTCGGAGTTTCGCAGAGGCAGGCGCGCCAATGGACTTAAAGTCGAGCGTCATCTTAGTTGGCGATTCGCTGCGATTGAAAAGCCCCACGGCCTGACTCCCATCGGCGAGCGGTTTTACCCAGATCTCCAGCGGCCCTTCCTGCCAAACGCGATGCCCCTGTACGCCCTTCTTGTCCTGATCGACGGCGAGGACCTCGGAATTTGTCAGTAGCTCCTTTGTTTCGGGCGACATACTCCGCAGATCATTTCCCGCGAGCAGTGGAGCAGCAAGGATTGCCCATAGCGCCATGTGAGTGCGGTATTCATCGCGCTTCATACCGCCATTTCCAACTTCCAGCATGTCCGGGTCGTTCCAGTGTCCAGGACCTGCGAACTTTTCCAGACCGTTCTGCCCGAATCCGATCAAGGTCATGCGGTCGTACGTATCATTGATATCTCCGGTGGTGCGCCACAAGTTGCCGGTGGTGGGCCCCCAGCGCCAGGGCGTCTTCACTCCCCAGTTGCAGATGCTGAACACGATGGGGTGGCCGGAATGCGCCAGGGCATCGCGAAATTTCGCGTATTGCACCTGGGGATCGAGGCCTTCCGAATTGCACCAGTCAATTTTTACGTAATCGATTCCCCAGGAGGCATAGGTCTTGGCATCCTGATCTTCGTGATTCAAGCTGCCTGGCCGCTTTTCACAGGTGCCCGTGCCCGCGTCGGTGTACAGACCCAGCTTCAGGCCTTTGCTGTGGACATAGTCCGCAAGGGCCTTCATTCCCTCGGGAAATCTTGCAGGATCTGCGACGATGGTTCCCGAGGCATCACGGCTCACCTGCCAGCAGTCGTCGATGTTCACATACTGGTAGCCGGCGGCTTGCATGCCACTGCTGACCATGGCGTCGGCCATTTCGCGAATGAGCTTGTCGCTGACGTTGCAGCCAAACTTGTTCCAACTATTCCATCCCATCGGCGGAGTCTGCGCGAGAGACGCGGAAGTCTGGGCGGATGTTACAGGTGCAAGCAGGGTCACAGAAGTGGCAACGAGGAGACAGGCAAGAAACGCAAGAATGGGAAAAGACCGTTGAAAGTTCATTATTCCTCGCAAAATTGGGGTACGTAACCGCTTACGCGGAGTCTAGCATGCGATGCCAAAAAGTGCGATGCTATTCAACCTTGGAAAAGCATTTGCGTGCGATGCAGTTATGCCGCGCGAGTTGAACCGCTTTCGATTGGGACAACTCACTAAGTGGTATGCCCCATGGAGCATTGACGGTTAGCGAACCGGAGCGAGATGACATTTCTTCTATCCAAATTTCTTCCTGCACTACTTTTTATGCCGGTCTTGTTCGCCCTCCGCGGAGCGGCTCAGGAACCCGAGGAGCGCAAACCGCAGAAGCCGGAGTCCATGGGCGTGGCAACCGGCACTCCTCATGCTCCGGTAAAAGACGCCCTATCCCGTCCGATCACTGCCGGAGGATTTGTTGACGGCGCGCCGGTGGTATTCACAGACATTACGAAGCAGGCTGGACTCGACAAATTCCGCCATCGCTCGGGAGCTCTAGAAAAAACGACAATCCTTGAAACTATCGGTTCAGGCGTGGCCTTGCTCGATTATGACAATGACGGCTGGCTGGACATCTATTTGCTGAATGGTTCCACATTCGCTGCGTTGAAAGGAAAGGAAGTGGCCCCGCGCGCCATGCTGTTTCACAACAATCACGATGGCACGTTCACGGATGTAACGGACAAATCGGGGGTAGCGAATGAACGATGGGGCTTCGGCGTGGCCGTGGCCGACTATGATAACGATGGCTGGCCAGACATTTACGTTGCCAATTTTGGAAAAAACAGGCTCTACCACAACAATCATGACGGCACATTCACGGATGTGGCGGAGAAAGCCGGGGTCGCATTGGGCGGATGGTCCGCGGGACCGACTTGGGGTGACTACGATCACGATGGCCTGCTGGATTTATTCGTGCCGGGCTACTTGAAATTTGATCCAGAGCATCCGCCGGTCGGAGGCCAGAATGGGCTCTCCATGAGCTCGTGCCAATTTCGCGGCGCGAGCGTTATGTGCGGGCCGCGCGGGCTGCCGGGCGAGAGCGACCATCTGTTTCACAATAACGGCGACGGCACTTTCACGGACGTGAGCAAAAAGGCGGGCGTCTCCGACCCGCAGGGCTATTACGGCCTCGCCTCGGTGTTTGTGGATGTGGATGATGACGGTTGGGTTGACCTGGTAGTGGCCAACGATTCCGTGCCCCGGTATCTATATCGCAATCTTCATGACGGCACGTTCGAAGACGTGAGTTACCTGTCGGGTTTTGCTCTGACTAACGAGGGGCTTGCACAAGCATCTATGGGAGTCGCGGTGGGGGATTACAATCGAGATGGGAGAGTCGATTTTCTGATCACGACATTTTCGGACGACTACAAGACGCTGTACAGAAATGATGGCAACAACAATTTCTCGGATGTGACCTATCCGGCGGGCCTGGGCACTCCGACTATCCCGTTCCTAGCATGGGGAGCCGGGTTTCTGGACTTTGATAATGATGGGTTCCTGGACCTATTTATTGCCAACGGGCACGTCTATCCATCCGTGGACCAGCGGGATTGGGGCACAACCTGGGCCGAACGGCCGCAGCTTTTCCGCAATATGGACGGGACCAAGTTTCAGGAAGTTCCTCCCGCGACCGGAAGTGGCTTGGCGGATGTCATTCCCGCGCGAGGGGCCGCGTTCGGGGACCTGTTCAACGATGGCCACATGGACGTCGTCCTGAACAACATGGATTCCGCACCGGCGCTGCTTCGCAATGTGGTGAAGAACGGCAATCATTGGATCGCGCTGCAATTGGCGGGAGGACCAAAGAGTCCACGGGATGCCATTGGCGCGAAGGTTTTTCTTAGCGCAGGCGGTGTGCGCCAGCGGGCGGACGTCATCAGCGGTGGGAGCTACGGATCAAACTCCGATCAGCGCGTTCATTTCGGGTTGGGATCCGCCAGCAAAGTGGACAAGTTAGAGATTCAATGGCCGAGCGGAAAAAAAGAAGGGGTGGTGGTGCCCGGTGTGGATCGGATTCTCAAGGTCGTGGAGAGACAGGGAGTCGTTGAGAAATAAGCGGCACGATCTGGATGCTGCTGCCTCCCGGCGTGGATACCGGAGAACCATGCTTCCGCGCCCAGTAGCTCGCCTGCTTCCCTTCTGTCATGGCGCTCTGTGCGTGGTTCTTTTTTCCTGCTTTACATTCGCGCAGGCGCATCCGGAGAAAGCGACAGATTTTTCCAATTTTCGTCCACGGCGGGAGATGCCTGGCGAGAGTTTCGTGGGCCAAGGGTCCTGCGCGAGCTGTCACGCGGAGAAGGGCCGTACGCAATCGCACACGGCGATGCGGCATGCCCTGAGTATTGCTTCCGAAAGCGATGTGCTGCGAACCCACCGAAGGATGACTTTTCGAGCCGGGGCGTACTCTTACGAGATCATAAGCGACAGCAAACAAAACTCGTATCGCGTGACCAACGGAAAAGAGACCATCAGCGAGCCGATACTCTACGCGTTCGGGAATGCACACGTCGCACAAACTTACGTCTACCGCCGCAACGGGAGGCTTTATGAAGGCCGCGTAAGCTATTACGCGGCGATCGATGGATTGGACTGGACGATCGGAGACGTTCTCCATCCTCCGCCCAGCCTCGAGGAGGCCGCGGGCCGCGACATCAGCGGCGATGAAGCGCGGAACTGCTTCAGTTGCCACGGTACCGCTGCGGTTGTCAGTACGAAACTTCAACTGGATCGTCTGATTCCCGGCGTGACCTGCGAGGCCTGCCACGGGCCGGGAGGGAGCCACGCATCCATCATGCTCTTCACCCCCGGAGCGAGCGTGGATATTTTCAATCCCAAAAAACTTGATGCCGAAACTCTTTCTCAGGAATTTTGCGGGGCTTGCCATCGGGGAGTGGACACTGTGGCGATGATTCCCGACCTCGGCGGCGTCAACAACGTGCGATTTCAGCCTTATCGCTTGTTCAACAGCCGTGGGCACGATTCCAAAGATGCGCGGCTTGCTTGTACTGCTTGCCACGACCCTCACGTGGATCTGAAACACGGGGACAATTCATACGATTCCAACTGCACGACGTGCCATGCGACGCGCGGCGCAGAGCAGGCAACGGGCCAGAAAGACATCGCAAAGGCCAGCAAACGGGCTGATGTTTCCATGGCCGCCAAGTCGTGTCCGGTGGCAAGCGAGCGATGCGTGAGCTGTCACATGCCAAAGGTGGAGTTACCGGGCGCGCACTTCAAGTTTACTGACCACCGCATTCGAATCGCGCGGGAAGGTGAAGCGTATCCTTACTGAGGATTCCGAGGAGAATCACTTAATCCCGGCGCCCTCGATGACGGTGATGTAGCGATCGATGGGAAGGTCGGTGAACGTTTCGATGCGGCCGCTCGGTTGGGGCCAGCGGATCTCCAGATTGTCAATTTTCTTCTGTTTGCCGAGCCCCAGCACTTCGCGGGGATCATGCGAAGAAAGATAACTTCCGCCTCCTACCTTGAGTTTGCTGCGTTTTAGGTCGCCTGCCTGCCATGTGATTTTTGTACCGATGGCGTCCGGATTCGCTTTCTTGCCGACAAGGTGCACGCCGAGCCAGTGGTTTTCCGGCGCTGAAACATTTTTCAGAAGGACGGGTGATCCGCCATTGACGGAAACCAGAACGTCCAGAGCGCCGTCATTATTGAAATCTCCCACGGCCATGCCGCGGGCCGCGAAGCTCTGTGCAAAAGCCGGGCCGGCCAGGTCACTAACATTTTCCAGAGTGCGGCCGTTGTTGTGGAACAGCAGCAGCGGCTCCTTGTAGGTGACGTGGCTGGAATGCGATTCGATCTTGTCGTCGGGGTGTCCGTTGGCGATAAAGAGATCCAGGTTGCCGTCGTTGTCGTAGTCGAAAAATTTCACTCCCCAGCCGCTCATCAGGCGCGTCAACCGCCCGAGTCCCATGGGTCCGGCCAGATCCTCGAAAGTGAGGTCGTGACTGTTGCGGTAGATGGAGTACATCTCTTGATCCACGTTTGTAACGAAGAGATCCTGCCAACCATCTTGATCGAAATCCGCGGAGTCCACGCCCATGCCGGAGCGCTCGCGGCCGGACTGGCTGTACGCCACGCCGGCATCCAGACCCAGCTCATCGAACTTTCCGTTGCGCTTGTTGACGAAGAGAAAATTGGCGACCGTGTCGTTGGCAACGAAAAGATCCATCCAGCCATCGTTATTGACGTCCGTCGCAACGACGCCCCAGGCTTTTCCGAGCGCCTTGGCGACGCCGGATTCCTTGCTGACGTCGGTGAAGGTGCCGTCACCATTGTTGTGGAAGAGCCAGCTCGCAGCCGGAGCGTAGACGCGCGGAACGCAGTAGTAGCGCTCCCCGTTCTTCGCGTCACCACAGAATTTGTTCCTTGATTTGTCAAAGTCCACGAAGCGGCAAACAAACAAATCCAGCCGGCCGTCGTTGTCGTAGTCGAACCAGACGGCGCTGGAGGCCCAGCCGGGAGCAGCCAAGCGGGCTTTTTCTGTGACGTCAGTGAAAGTCCCGTTGCCGTTGTTGTGGTAAAGAATGCTGCGGCCGTACTGGGTGACGTATAGATCGGGCCAGCCGTCGGCATCGTAGTCGCCAACAGCGACGCCCATGCCGTAGCCTCCGGCGGCGACGCCGGCTTTTTCAGTCACGTCCGAAAATGTCCCGTCTCGATTATTGCGGTAGAGCGCGTTGCGCAGTGGCGGATCCGGCGTGAAGAAATCGCACTTACCGCTGTTCACCAGATAAATGTCCATCCAGCCGTCGTTGTCGTAGTCCAGAAAGGCGCAGCCCGCGCCGGTTGTCTCCGGCAAGTAATAGTCCGATGATCGGCCGTTCTCATGGCGCCAGGTGAGTCCGCTGGCGGCCGAGAGCACTTCCTCGAAGAGCGGTTTCGGAGTGGCTTTTGCGATTCCCGCTGGAGGGACAGAACGGAAGTGGGGGAGCAAAGGGATGCTCCGGAATTTGGCCAGGCACCCGCTGCTGGCCAAACTCAATCCCTTGACAAATTGTCTTCGCGTCCAACCTGGCATCGGTTTCTTATGATGCGTTTTCGTCTCTTTCAGAGCTGCGGATCCCCATTGGTGTGGCGCATCAGTGGCTGGAAATAATCATACTGTAGGACGACAAAATGAGGAAAAGGCACTTCGTCGAGGCGCGAGACGAAGCAATGTTTAGCAGCATTGAAGAACAGTTTTATTTTTACGGAAGGAATAGGAGCTTGACAACCATTCGCGGAGCGTCGTACAAGCTTGATGGAACCGAGTTAAGCGGTTACGTGCGCCCTTTCTTGCGTTACTTGCAATCGCCCCGGATCGATTTTTCCCGATGGGACATCGTGATTCGCCGCGTGTGCCCGAGGATTGATAACCGCGCGACGCCAAAGGAGACTCATGAACAGCACGCTCTGGAAGACTTCCCTGCTGATGGCGGCGGTGCTTTGGCTGACGAGCGACCTGTGGGCTCAAGCGAGCTACGACTTGCGCTCGCCTGACAACAGCATCGAAGTGAGAATCCGCACGGCAAAAAGCATCCGCTACGACGTGTTGCTGAAAGGCAGAGCCCTGCTTCAGGAATGCACGCTTTCCCTCGATGTGGATCATAAGAAAATGGGGCTCGACCCTAAAGTCATTAAGTCCAAGGAGCGCAGCGAAAACCAGATTCTTGAGCCGGCGGTCCGTCAGAAATTCGCGAAGATTCGGGACCACTATAAGGAAATACGGCTGGAAATGGAGGGCGGCTATGCGGTGGTGTTTCGAGCTTACAACGAAGGCGTGGCCTACCGATTTGAAACGTCTCTCGCGCAGGAACAGGTGAAAATCTACGGCGAAGAGATGAACCTGACCTTTCCGAGCAATTCGGTCGTGTACTACCCGCAGGAAGACAGTTTCTTCTCGCACAACGAACGAAGATACACTCCGCAGCACCTGAGAGAGATCGCGCCGGAGTTCATCGCGTCGCTACCGGCGGTGGTTGATGTGGGAGAAGGCGCCAAAGTCGCCATTGCGGAGTCGGACGTGGAGGAATATCCCGGGCTGTGGTTGCGCGGCACAGGCGGAAACGGCCTATCCGCAACTTTTCCGCCGTATCCTTTGAGGGAGAAACTACAAGGCGATCGTGATTTCAGGGTGGTTGAGAGCGCTGACTATGTTGCCGCGACCATCGGGAAGCGCACATTTCCTTGGCGAGTGATGGGCATCGTTGAAAGGGATGGGGACCTGCTGACAAATCAGCTTGTGTGGCTATTGGAGAAGCCGTCGCAGGTGCAAGGCACGTCGTGGATCAAACCGGGCAAAGTCGCGTGGGACTGGTGGAACTACAACAATGTTTACGGCGTGGATTTCAAGGCGGGAGTCAACACGCAGACTTACAAGTACTATATCGATTTCGCCGCGAAATACGGCATCCCCTACATCATTCTGGACGAAGGCTGGTACAAACTAGGAAATGTGCTGGACGTCGTTCCGGAAATCAATATGGAGGAACTGACCGCCTACGCGCGGCAGAAAAATGTGGGGATTATTCTATGGGTGGTGTGGAAGACGCTTGACGATCAGCTGATACCGGCTCTGGACCAGTACGCGAAGTGGGGCATCAAGGGAATCAAGGTGGACTTCATGCAGCGGAGCGACCAACCGGCGATCAATTACTATCACAGGGTGAGCCGAGAAACGGCGAAGCGGAAAATGCTGGTGGATTTTCACGGGGACCAGAAGCCGGCCGCGATGACGCGCACGTGGCCGAACCTGATCAGCACGGAAGGAGTACGCGGATTGGAGTGGAGCAAGTGGAGCGCAGAAACCGAACCCAAGCACAACGTGACATTGCCATTTACAAGAATGTTCCTGGGGCCGATGGACTACACGCCGGGGGCGATGCTGAATGCACAGAAGACGAGTTTTGCCCCGATTTTCAATCGGCCGATGAGCCTGGGGACGCGGTGCCAGCAACTTGCGATGTACGTGGTTTACGAGAGCCCTTTGCAAATGCTGTCAGACAGCCCGTCGAATTATTTACGTGAGCCGGAGATGATGGAGTTTCTGGCGCCCGTGCCCACGGAATGGGACGAAACGAAAGTGCTGGATGCGCGAATCGCCGAATACGTATTGGTGGCGCGGCGAAACGGAGCTGACTGGTACGTCGGTGCGATGACGGACTGGACGCCGCGCGAACTGGAGGTTGATTTCTCTTTCTTGCCTGACGGCAAGTTCCAGATGGAAGCCTACCAGGACGGCGTGAATGCCGACCGCTACGGAAGCGACTACAAGCTGGTGAAGAGCCAAGTCAACAAGGCGAACAAGCTGAAAATTCAATTAGCGCCGGGAGGCGGCTGGGCGGCAAGAATTCATCCGTAGGCGCTCGACGCCGCCGATTCACGAGAGCAGTCGTTAATTACTCAGGCGCGCGGCTCGTGAACTTCGGTCCAGGCTAGTAGCCTTTCACTTTGATCACAAAATAAGTGAACTCATGCGCACCATCGAGCACGACCTGGTGGGGCACGCGAGCAGGAATCCGGACAACATCTCCGGCCGAAAGCTTCTGCCGGGCCCCGCCTTGAATGCTGCCGTTGCGCTTCTCATGAGGCGCGACGGTTTCTCCATTGAGATATGTGCCGCCCACGACGAGGGTCGCGGAGCCCGATTGCACGAAGAACACGTCCCCTTGGGTTTCGTGCCACTCGACCTGGCCGTCGGCTTCTCTGCGGACCAATAAGAATGCTTCATTGGGATAATCCGAGATTTGCTTCACGGCGAAATGATGCGGATCCGTGGCGGCGTCAGCGGCACGCGCTTGCGTAGCGCGCTGCAGGGCGGCTGGGGTCCAGTGCTCGAAGCCTTGCGGGACTGGCTCCTCCGATCTCACAACCAGGAGAGGAATGACAATCAAAGACAGCAGGCAAAGTCTCTTCATAGTTTTTCACCTCGGAGCTTGGTCAGGGTATTCCGATCCAAAGCAGGATACCTAAGACCTGCTCGATCATGGAGGAACAAAAATCGGGGCGCCCTCCTCGAAAAGGCGCCCCGATCCTTCCTCTTCTGCGTGGGGTTAGAAAAAGACTTTTAGTGCCAGTTGACCGATGCGCGGGTCAAAAGCCTGCTTAAGCGCGCCAAAGTTGCCTGTTGAGCTCCTCTTTATGAAGTTCGTATTGCACGAAGCGCCCGTCAAGGAGGTACCGCCTGTGATTAGGCACTCGTCATAATTCACGCGGTTGAAAACATTGAAAAACTCTGCGCGGAACTGCAGCTTCACACGTTCGGTGAACGAGAAGTTCTTGCCGAGCCCCATGTCCCAGCTATAGAGGCCTGGGAAACGCAGGCTTCCCTTGCCGATGTTCCCGAAGGTGCCATCTGGGTTGGCCAAAAAGGCTGCGGGATCGATCCAGTCTCGGCAGGCTCGAGTAGCTCCAGCGCAAGCTCCGAGGCCATACGGGCTACCGACGAGATTCGGACGGTCTTGCCCGAGTGCCGTGCGAGAGCCTGCGCTGGTGCTGCTAACTCCTGAAAGCAGCGTGATTGGCCGTCCGGTTTGCGCTGATACTAGACCACTGAACTGCCAACCGCCCAGAGTGTTACGGACGAAACCGTTTGTGTTCGTTAGAGTGGGCAGCTGCCATACGTACGATGCGACAAAGCGATGTTTGTGGTCGAACTCGGAAGGCCCATAGTCAAAGTCGTGCCGTAGCGGGTCGTCCCACGGTCGCGCCGAATAGGTTCCATCGAAGCCAAACAGCCCTTGTCCGGACGGCAAATCATCCATGCTTTTCGAAAACGTGTAGCTGCCGGTGAGTGTCAGGTTTTTCCCGCGGCGCTCGGTAGACAATTGCAGCGAATGGTAGCTGGAGTTGATATCGTAGGGAACTACTTGAAGGTCGCCAAACGTAACATCGGTCGTAGGCTTGATGGCATTGAGTCTCCTCACGTTCCCGGTATTCAAATTGCCCGTGCAGTTCGTGGTCGCAGATGACCCAACGGGACAGGGATCCATGTTGATGGTCTCGCCGAGGTGGTTTGTTCGAGACCCAACGTATCCTGCACGCACTAGGAAGCCTGCGGGCAATTGGCGCTCGATCAGAAGGTTCCAGTTATAGATTGTCGGTACGAGCCACTTGTTGTTCGGATCGAAGCTTACGTAAAGGTCGCCTTTACGGAACGCGGCATTGGGGGGAGGAGGAAGGGTAGCAGGGAACGGATAATTGGACGTCTGGTCGGTGCATCCCGGCTGAAGGCTCTGGGTAGCCGCCTGCGTGCACAGAGGGTCGCTGAAGGTCCCCGGAATTTGACCGCCCGTCTGCAAGAGGAGCTGCGGGCTAAACGGTGTCGAATCCACAAAGCGATTGTTGGTGATGCCCGGCATGCGCGTGTCAAAGAAGATTCCCGCACCGCCCCGCAGGCTGGTCTTGCTGTCGCCGAAGACATCCCAAGCAAAACCGATGCGTGGCGCGAAATTGTTCAGACTGCTTCGCAGGCCGTTGTCCGGCAAACCCGCGTCGCCGGGGAAGAAGAGCCCGGCGGGCGCGTTAGGAAAGACCGTGGAATGTACGCCGGCAACCAGGTCGGGCAACCGGAACTGGGTCCACCGGTTCTTGACCTCGCGCCAGGGGAGTCCCGGCTCCCAGCGTACGCCCAGGTTTACGGTCAGGCGCCGATTCAGACGAATGTTGTTTTGAATGTAAAGGCCAGCAAAGATGTCGCGGTTGTTCTTGAACTCTCCCGCGCCTTGCCGGAAAGCAGGGTTACCGCTGTAGTCCGACAGCTTGCCGGCCAGTAAATTTGCCAGGCCGTTGAAGCTGAATTCTGCTGGTTGGAAGAACTTGTTGTCCAGGTCCACGCGGCTACGCTCGAGCACACCTCCGAAGCGCAGGCTATGCTTACCCAATACCCAGCTAATATCGTCGCTCCACGTGAAGTTGTTGCGGACGAAGCTGGCGGAGGGGTTGTCGCCGAAATTGAACGCCCCGTTGACTCTGATCTGCTGGATGGCTTTCACCGGTTGGAAAGGCAGAGCAACGCCCAAATCCGCCACGCTAATCGCGTTGGCGGCAGGGCCTCGGCTAGCCTTTTCGCGTGAGTAGCTGAAGCGCGCGTCATTCACCAGGCGAGAGCTGAAAACGTGACTCTCATGAAGCAGGACGTTTTGCGAAACGATCGTTGAGCCGTCTCGATAGCTCAGAAAATTCGATGGATCAAACAGCGCACTTCGCTTAAAGCGGTCATAGGCGTAGCGTACCGAGAGCCGGTCGCCCGCTCTGAGTACGTGGTCGACCCGGCCCAAAATGTCGTGGAAGTCCTGCTGGTCCGCCTGGACAAAAGTAACCTGGCCGGTGACGGGGTCACCCACAGGGATACCCTGCAGAAGTTTAATGACTGCCGGATCGGTAGCGGTCGCCCCCTGTGCCGCGGTGGGGACAGTCTGAGTGCTTGGCAACCCCACGTTGCGAAAACGCGTGACCTGGTAGGCACCGAAGAAGAACGTCTTGTCGTGAATAATGGGGCCGCCAAAGGTGCCGCCGAACTGGTTGCGCTTGATTTGATCCCGGCCCTTATCTTTCAAGGGAACTGTCGACCCATCCGCCAGCCTTGCGGTCAAGGGCGCAAAGAAGTTTCTCGCGTTGAAGACCGAATTGCGCACAAACTCAAACACATCCCCATGGAACTTATTGCTTCCGGACTTGGTGATGACGTTCACAACGGCGCCAGCGTTCTGTCCGTATTCCGCGCTGTAATTGCTGGTTTGCACGCTGAATTCCTGAAGCGCATCTGGAAACGGAAATGGCTGGTTCACATTCGTATATTCGTCGACGTAGTTGCCGCCGTCTAACTGATAGCTGGTCATATCCTGTCGCGCCCCATTGACAGCAAAGGTTACAGCGCCGGGGAAGGTCTTGGTCGTGCCCTGGTCCGCCCCGCCATTTGGAGCCTGCACCGCTCCTGACGCAGTCAAAGTGAGCGAGGCCGCGTTCCGCCCATTCAAAGGCAGTTCCGTGAGGCGCTCCTCTTCCATTACGTGCTTGAGTGTCGAGGTCGACGTATCGACCTGCAGGGCGCTGCCTGTCACGGTGACGATCTCGGTCGTCGTACCGAGCTTCAGGCCAAAGTTGACCGTGAGCGTCTGATCCGCGAGCAAGCTAATGTTGTATTCCTTAGAAGTGCTGAAGCCCGCTGCTTCTACGGTGAGGTTGTATGTCGCGGGCCGGAGGGAGGGGATGACGTAGAGGCCCTCGGTGTCAGTAACGGCGGTGCGCGAGAAGGCCGTGCCCTCCTGGGTCGCGACGACTCTCGCGGAAGCAACCGCCGCCCCGCTAGGGTCGGTAACCCTGCCAACGATGCTTCCCAAGCCTTGCGCGTGCGCAAACAGAGGCGCGAACAGAAGAGCAAAAGGAACAACTAGCACATTCTTCTTCATTTCTCTTTTTCCTTTTCGCGGGCTGCTCGCGACATACGTCTCGACCATCCCCGTCTGTCGCGGCGTTCCGGGCGCCTTGACCACACAGCTACGCCCTTCGCACCATGAATTGAAGACGGCGCCGCACTCGTTTCGCACCATCACTTTGCTAGATAGTCGCTATCAATTACTTGAATCGATCTCGTGAGGGGACATTAGGAGCAGTGTCACTATGATGTCAATCCGGAAAATCTAAAGGGGTGGTTTAGCCAGACTAAATCTGCAGCGTTGCTAGCGTCTGGAGCGCGAACATTTCCAAACAACCCCACCATGCTGTCATCAGCCCGTCTTGCAGTTCTCCAGAAGGCGAGGTGATGTCGTCTCCTTCTCCATGGATGGGCGCCTTACACCTATCTTTCCGGACTTCCATTGCGCCCCTTGTCTCGAGGTATGGTTCTCCACTATATTTCGCGCGGCATGCCAAGAGAAAAGGATGAGCTTGTGAAGCAACCCGCGGGCCCGAAGGACTCCTCTCTGCCCAAGAGACGATGGGGTATCGCTGTGCTTCTGGGGTTTGGCGTACTCGTGAATTATTTCGACCGTGTAAACCTTTCGGTTTCCCGGGACGCGCTGCACGCGACGTTTGGGGTCTCCACGGTGATGTTTGGGTATTTGTTGAGCGCCTACAACTGGACATACGCAGCGCTGCAGCTCCCTTCCGGATTGCTGCTGGATCGATATGGTGTGAGACGCGTAGGCATCGTCAGCACGATTGTCTGGAGTGTGGCTTCGTTCGGCGCGGCCGTCTCTGCGGGAATCGGCGGCATGTTTGCATCGCGGTTTCTTTTGGGAATCGGCGAAGCTCCGACGTTTCCGGGCAATGCGAAAGCCATCGGCTATTGGTTTCCGGAAAAAGAGCGAAGCCTGGCGACGGCGATGTTTGATTCCATGGCGAAATTCGCCTCTGCGATCGGTGTTCCACTGCTGGGGTTGACGCTCCTGTATTTCGGATGGCGATGGAATTTTGCGGCCACGGGCATCATCAGCGCTGTGTATTTCGCGCTGTTCTACCTTTTCTATCAAAACCCGAGCGAAGATAAGTTACTGACGGACGCCGAGCGGGAATTCATCAAACGCGGAGGAGCGCAGCCGGAAGACCGAGCACGGGCCGCCAAAGGAGCGCCGCTTGGCTATCTATTGCGGCAACGGAGAGTTTGCGGACTGGCGCTGGGATTCGCATCGTACAACTACAGTTTCTATCTGTTTCTGACGTGGTTGCCCGACTATCTGGCGACAACACATCATGTTGATTTGCTGCACGCTGTTCTGTACACGAGTGTTCCCTGGCTGTTCGCGACCATCACGGACCTGGTGATCGGCGGATGGCTCGTGGACGCGCTGATACGGCGCGGATGGGATGCGGTGCGAGTTCGCCAAGGCGTCCTGATCGGGGGAACCACGCTGGGGCTCGGGATTCTTGGCGCAGCGCGGGCGCGGACTCCTTTGGAGGCGGTTTTTTGGATCAGCATCTCGCTGGGAGGATTGTCCGCAGCGTCGCCAGTGGGGTGGTCGATTCCTTCGCTGATTGCGCCACGAGAAAGCGTTGGCACGCTGGGAGGAATCATGAATTTTTGCAACCAGCTCTCGGGGATCACTGCGCCGATTGTTACGGGCTATATCGTGGCGGGGACGCAATCTTTTTCCTGGGCGTTTGCAGCGGCGGCGGCATTTCTTGTCGTGGGTATTGCGGGCTATGTTTTTCTTTTGGGGAATATGGAGCCGATTCCCGAGCCCGAGCCGGCGTGAAGCTATCGTCAACGCGCCGGAGCGTAATGTTTCGCCTTGTTGGTCCTTGAGTTAAACAAGTCGAAGCTTCCATCGGTCGAAGCCGTCAGCTTGAGATAGTTGGCGGCATCTTCTGGTGCCGAAAGATTGGCGATGAAGGGTTCAGGAGCGTTATGCGCAGGGCCGCCCTCTTCGGAGAAATGCAATTGCCACAGATCTTCGAGGTGAGGCGATGCCTTGATGATGTCCCAGGCGGAAGGCGTTCCGCCTTTTTTTGCGCCATTGTCCATGATGGCCACGCGAGGATCGATTCCGTACACCAGCGCGGGGCTGCTGCTCTGAAACCAGCCGTGATGAGAGACAATATAAATATCGATTTTGCCGAGCTTGTTCCTCGGACACATCAGTTCCATCTCTTTATCCCAAGTCAGGTCGCCCAAGTCTAAGAGTTTGAGCTTGCCGAAGGTGATCAGCGTTCCCAGAGAACGAGGATTTTCGGTTTGGTCCGCAGGACGTTGCTCGGAGTTTTTGCAGGCGGTGTTTTCCGCGCCGGCTCCCGGCAAAGGTGTGTCAATCAAGGCGCCGTCAGAACTTATCACGCTTACGCGCATACCCTGAATGGGCAAAACATCGCCGGGCCTGGCGGTAATCCGCTTGGACTTTCCTGTTCCTAAAACTTGCTGGTAGGCCTGCCAGCCTTGCACGGTCGGCCCGTTCGTAGTTTCGCGGTTATCGCCGTGATCGATGAATGCTCCTACCGGGATTCGGGCCACTAGTTGCGGCACACCTCCCACATGGTCGTTGTGAAAATGGGTGATCAGCACGTAATCAATCTTGCTGATCCCGGCCAGTTTAGCTGCAGCGACAATGCGATCGGCGTCACGGCCGTCGAAGCCGGGCCACCCTGTGTCAATGAGAAGGGATTGACCGGCTGGGGTCACGAAAAGCGTGGCCTGGCCGCCCTCGACGTCAACGAAATAGACTTGCAAAACCTTTTGGGCATCTTCCCATGGCATCGCAAACGCCACAGTTAGAAAGAAGAGGCTTAGTGATACTGCGAGAATGCCACGCCGAAATGAAGTTCTGGACATGTTTTCAACTCCTGGGATAACGTTTTCTACGTCTCCGAATTAGTTGGCCCTGCCGGTGCAAGTGCGCGCACCGCGCCGGTTGAGATGCCCCCATCTACAAGCAAAGTCTGCCCCGTCACATACCTGCTGGATTCCGCGGCGAGGAAAACGACGGCCGCGTCCAAGTCCTGAGGCTGCCCCGGTCGTTTGACCGGAATTCGATCGCAAAGATAATCGACCCATTCCTTACTTTCATAAAGTACCTTGTTCTGTTCCGTGCGAAACCATCCCGGCGCGAGGCAATTCACGGTGACGCCGTGCTTGCCCCAATCATCGGCCAGGCTCATCGTCAATTGCCGGATGCCGCCCCGGCTGGCCCCGTAAGGTGCGAGGCCTGCATAACCAGACACACTGGTTACGGAGCCGATATTGACGATGCGCCCATACCGGCGCGGAATCATGCGGCGCGCCACGGCTTGCGAGACGAAGAAACTCCCGCGGAGATTCGTGTCAAGAATCAGGTTCCAGTCTTCCCAGGAAATGTCGAGCGCCGACTTTCGAACATTGCAACCGGCATTGTTGACGAGGATGTCCAGGTGGCCAAATTCTTCTTCGGCAGTCGCAGCCATTCGTTCGATGCTGTCGTGGTTGCGGACATCAAGTTCCAGCGAAAGGGTGCGGCGGCCAAGCCCTTGCATCTCCTCCGCAAACGGCAACAGGCGAGCGCGCTCACGGCTGGTGAGCACGAGATCCGCCCCTGCCTTTGCGAGCGCGCGAGCAAAATACTGGCCTAGCCCACGGCTCGTTCCTGTAACGATCGCGACCCGACCACTCAGATCAAAGAGTCCGTCGCTCACGAAAACACCCCGGGCGTAAGAACAACCTTCATCAGGTTGGGTTCACGCGCATACAACCGTTCGAACCATTGTGGACCGTCATCCAGCGGCGCAATGGCGGTGATCAAAGGTTTTACTTGGATAGCTCCCGTTGCCAGAAGTTCCATGGCCTGCGGATATTCTCCTGCCGATGCGCACGATCCTTGCAGGCGGATTTGCCGTGTGACCACCTTTTGCAGCGGCAGAGTAACTTCCGGTAAAATGTTCCCGACCAATACAACGGTTCCACCCTTGCGAACCGAATCGATAGCGGCACCCACAGTCTCGTTTCTTCCCACTGCTTCAACCGCCGCGTCCACACCGACGCCACTGGTAAGCTGCAATACCTGCTCCCTGAGGCCAGCGTCGGCAGACAACACCGTTGTCGCACCGACTTCTTGAGCAAGTTTGAGCCGGGTGCTGTCGATGTCCGCTACGAGAACGCGGGAGCAACCCGCGACGCGCAGTGCCTGAAGAACGAGGAGTCCGATCATTCCCGCGCCGAGTACAAGAGCCGTGCTGTTGGGAGAAACTTGCGCCAAAGAAACGGCGTGGACCGCGACGGCCACGGCCTCCAGCATCGCTGCTTCTGCAAATGAAAGATTATCCGGCAGGCGATATACAATGCGAGAAGGAACAACAACATATTCGGCAAAGGCTCCCGCGCGACGATAGTCCGAGCAAGAGACTCCCATAACCTGGCGGTTATCGCAAAGATTCACTTCTCCGCGGCGGCAGGGACCGCAAGCGCCGCAATAGATGGTCGAATCGAATGTGACTCGGTGACCTTCCGCGAATCCTTTCACATCGGAGCCCACTGCGGCGATTCTTCCGGCAGCCTCGTGGCCCATGACAATGGGCGGGATACGGCGCCCCGACGAACCATCGTAGCCGTGGACGTCGCTACCGCAGATGCCACAGGCGGCAACGCGCACGAGAACTTCACCGGGATCCGGCGTTGGCTCAGGAAGTTCGGCAATCTCAAGATGCTTGTATTGCGAAAGCAGAAGAACTTTCATGCGCGCCTGGCACCCATTCGGAGTGAATCGCGTAAACGGCCATACTCTAGCGCACATCCTGCGCTTCTGGAACAACCAGAAGAACTTTTCATTTGAAACCAGAATCAGAAACATTTCTGTACAATGCTCGGAATTGATCGTCTAACGGGAGGAAAGCATGAAGAATCGCCGAGAATTCGTCCAGACCGCCCTGGCTGGCGCTGCCGGGCTAGCCTTCTCCCGCTGCGCGGGGATTTCAGCGGCGGCCGCGCAAGGTTTCGATTCTCGAGTGGAGATTCTCCTTGACGAATCCATAGGCTCGATTTCGCCCGATCTCTACGGTCATTTCACGGAACACCTGGGAGGCACCATCTACGACGGGGTATGGGTCGGCCCAAAATCCAAAGTTCCAAATACCGGCGGCATCCGCAACGAGCTGGTTGATCAAATGAGAAAAATCAAGGCGCCCGTAGTTCGCTACCCGGGAGGATGCTTCGCAGACAGCTACGACTGGCGTGATGGCATTGGTCCATTCGAAAAACGTCCGCGGCGCACGAATTTCTGGATAGAAGCGGAAAATGACAAGTCGCCGGCCAGCCATAAATATGAACCCAACGAATTCGGCACCAATGAGTTCGTCCGTTTCTGCAAACTTATTGGCGCGGAGCCGTACCTCGCTGCCAACGTTCGCAGCCTGCCCGCTTCGGAATTTTACCGGTGGGTGGAGTACTGCAATTCTCCGGCAGGCAGCACCACGCTTGCTGAGGAGCGCGCCAAAGCCGGATCCGCGCAACCGTACAACGTGCGCTACTGGGGCGTAGGAAATGAATCCTGGGGGTGTGGCGGGAACTTTACGCCTCAAGAGTATGCCGCTGAATTCCGCAGATACTCGGCTTGGGTGCCTCACTACGGCCGATCGTTGTCGTTGATCGCCTCTGGTCCCAACTCGGATGACTGGAACTGGACTCGCGGCTTCTTCGAGGAGATGGTTCGCAAAGGGCCCTCGCAGTTCAGCACCATCTACGGTTGGGCGCTTCACCACTACGCATGGAATCTTAGCCGGGGGCGAACAGCCGATTGGGAAAAAGGAAAGGGGGAGGCAATTCAATTTGATCCCGTGGACTGGTACGAGATTCTGCGCGAGGGTGAACGCGTGGAGGGACTGATTCTGGGGCACTGGCAAGTCATGGGCGAGTTTGATCGAGAGCATCGCGTCAAAATCGTCGTGGACGAGTGGGGCCCGTGGTACCGGCCCGGCAGTGAAGCAACGCCAGGGGACATCCTCGAGCAAAGTCCAACGCTGCGGGACGCGGTGTTCAGCGCTATGACTCTCGATATTTTTAATCGTCACGCCGGCAAGCTTCACATGGCTAACTGCGCTCAGCTCATCAACTGCCTGAACAGTCTGTATCTCGCTCACGAAGATCGCTTTGTAGTTACGCCCGTCGGCCATGTGTTCGAAATGTACGCAGGCCACCAGGGAGGAGCATCGCTTCGGACAAGCTTCTCGGCGCCTTCCGTGCAGTACGACCGGGACGGCAAACCGGCAGCTTTTTGGGGACTGAACGGTTCCGCTTCCCTTCATGGCAAGGATTTGCTAGTCACAGTTGTGAATCCGCATACGACCCAGGCCCGTGAGACGGAGGTGGCGATTCGAGGAGGCTCAGCTAACTCTGCGATGGCAGTAACTCTGTCGCATGCCGACATTCATGCGCGGAATACTTTCGACAATCGCGAATCCGTGATTCCTCAAAAGAAAGCGAGCGTCGTCCGGAACGGGATTGTAGCCCACACCTTTCCTGCTGCCTCAGTGACCGCGCTCTCCATTCGCTTAACATGATCGGATTGTTCGCCGTCTACACGTTCGAACTGCGGATCGCATCGCAGACTGCGTCAGTGACTTCTCGTGTCGTTGCTTTGCCGCCGAGGTCCGGGGTATGAATACCGGAAGCTGTCACTCGTTCCACGGCCTGCATCAATCGCTGGGCAGCATCTTTCTCGCCCAGATGCTCCAGCATTAACGCACCGGTCCACAGCGCGCCAATAGGATTGGCAATTCCTTTGCCCGTGACGTCGAAGGCTGCTCCGTGAATGGGCTCAAACATGGATGGAAAGCCCCTTTCTGGGTCCAGGTTGGCGGTCGGGGCGATTCCCAGGCTGCCGGCAAGGGCCGCAGCCAGGTCGGACAAGATGTCGGCGTGGAGATTTGTAGCTACGATGGTGTCAAGGCTGGAAGGCTTTCCGACCATGCGCGTGGTCATCGCATCTACGAGCATCTTGTCCCAGGTGACATCCGGAAACTCCTTGGCGACTTCCGCCGCAATCTCGTCCCACATCACCATGCCGTGCCGCTGGGCGTTGGACTTCGTGACAACGGTCAGTAGCTTTCGTGGGCGCTCTTGTGCAAGCTTGAAAGCAAATCGCATGATCCGCGTCACCCCACGTCGGGTGAAGATCGCCGTTTCCGTGCCGACTTCTTCTGGAAAACCGCGGTGGGCGCGTCCGCCTTGCCCGGCGTATTCGCCTTCGGAGTTTTCGCGCACGATGACCCAGTCGAGATCGCCGCGCTTGCAGTCGCGCAAGGGCGATGACAAACCTTGCAGGATGCGCGTCGGCCGAAGATTGATGTACTGGTCGAAGCCCTGGCAGATCGCCAGCCGCAAACCCCAGAGCGTTATGTCGTCCGGGACGTCAGGCGCGCCTACGGCGCCAAAATAAATCGCACTGAAAGCCCGCAAGCGATCCAGTCCGTCTTTCGGCATCATCGCGCCGTGCTTCTTGTAATAGTCCGAGCCCCAGGGAAACTTTTCTATATTCAAATGAAAGCCGCCAACCTTCTGCGCAAGCCCCTGCAATACCTCAAGACCTGAAGCTATCACTTCGGGGCCGATGCCATCCCCAGGGATGACTGCAATCGCATGCTCTCGCATTTGAAACTCCTGGAACAGATTAGCTGATGAGACAGACTCTAGGTGACCGGAATTCCATCATCGTGCTCTGTCTCGAGTGAAATCATTTTTTGAGGGAGAAGGCCCACGTCCGTCCTCGGTTACTACGCAACGCACATTTTGATCCGCGAAATGCCAAAAATGGTGCAGGATACCCCCGCCGATCTCTAAGTACATACGAATCGAGCCACTATGCCCGTCACACCCCCCGACTTGAAAGTTGATCAGCGCGCGCGAAAACGAATCGCGTGGCGACTCCTCCCCTTTCTGTTCCTGCTTTATGTCATCGCTTTTCTGGACCGCATGAACGTCGGCGCCGCGGCCCTCCAGATGCCGGGCGACCTGGGCTTCAACGACCGAGTGGTCGGTCTTGGAGCCGGCATGTTCTTCCTCGGTTACCTGGTACTGGAAATCCCTGGCGCGCTGATCGCCGAGCGGTGGAGCGCACGCCGCTGGATCGCTCGCATCATGATTTCCTGGGGAATCATAACTGTGGTCATGGCCTTTATCCACACGGCCCGGGAATTTTACCTGGTACGGTTCCTTGTGGGTGCCGCTGAGGCGGGCTTCTTCCCTGCCGTCATTGTTTACATCTCGCACTGGTTCCGAGCTGAGGATCGCGCCAAGGCCGTGGCGAGTTTTTACGCTGCCAATCCTCTTTCTTATGTCATCGGCTCGCCTCTCGCCGGCTGGCTGCTCGGGATCTCCTGGCTGGGTCTGAAAGGCTGGCGATGGCTATTCATACTGGAAGGAATTCCCGCGATCCTCTTCGGTGTAATCACCTTCTTCTACCTCACGGACTGGCCGCGGCAGGCCAGCTGGCTCCGGGAGGACGAGCGCGATTGGATCACCCACCAGTTGGAGCAGGAAAAGCAGGCAAAACAGAGGGTCCGCTCCTATACTATTTGGCAAGCCCTGTCACAACGCGATGTCATTCTCCTGACGCTGTGTTATTTCTGTGCAACCACAGGAGGCTACGGGATTGCGTTTTGGCTCCCTACCATTCTGAAACGCCTCTCCGGTCAAAGTGACATTCGGATTACCCTGTTCGCTTCGCTGCCGTATCTTGCCGGGTTTCTGGTGCAGCAGTTAAACGGCTGGCACTCCGATAAGGCTGGTGAGCGTCGCTGGCACGCCGCGGTCCCCATGTTTCTTTGCGGACTAACCTTGTTGCTGGCTGTTATTTTTGGCTCAAACATCAAGCTCGCGGTCACTTTGTTTACTCTGGTAGGAGCCTTTTATTTTGCGTTCCACCCCTGTTTTTGGGCAGTTCCAACGGCTTTTCTAACGGAGTCGGCTGCCGCCGCATCCATCGGATTGGTTAATTCACTGGGAAATCTCGGAGGCTTTGTCGGTCCGTTGATGATGGGCTACTTGGTTCACCGGACGCGGTCCTTCAACGCTGGACTGTTGTACTTGGTGGGAAGTCTCTGCCTCTCCGGCATTCTGATGCTTACCGTTGGGGTAGGACGCCGCCGCGTTCCCCCAGCCTAGCGGAGGTCCGGCAACCTAAAGAAAGCTTCTTCTCCTTTTCTCCCGGCATGTAGTTTGGATCCTCAGTGAATCTGGGGTTCAGGGATGGGAGCGGTGCCCTCCAAAAAGTCGAAGTCGCATCCCTCATCAGCCTGCTTAATGTGCTGCATGAATAGCTTGCCGTACCCGCGCGGATAAATTCCCTCTTTCGGCCGCCAGGCTGCGCGCCGCCGCGCAAGCTCTTCGTCATTCACGCGCATGTTCAGTTGGCGCGCGGCTACGTCGAGTTCGACAGTATCCCCTTCCTTCAGCAACGCAAGCGGCCCGCCGACGAAGGATTCTGGCGAGACGTGCAGGACGCAGGCGCCGTAACTCGTGCCGCTCATTCTCGCATCGGAAATACGCACCATGTCGCGTATCCCGGCCTTCAGGAGTTTTTGCGGAATAGGGAGGTTTCCCCATTCGGGCATTCCCGGCGCGCCCTTCGGGCCGGCGTTACGCAGCACCAGCACGCTGTTGGCATCGGCATCGAGGGCAGGGTCATCGATCCGCGCGTTCATTTCATCGAAGTTGTCGAACACGATGGCGCGACCCGTGTGCTTCAACAGCTTCGTTTCGGTGGCAGAAGCTTTGATCACCGCTCCGTTAGGTGCGAGATTACCGTACAGAATGGCCAACCCGCCGGATGCAAGAACGGGGTTATCCAAAGTGCGGATGACATCCGTATTGTAAATTTCCGCTCCGGCAATATTTTCCCCCAAAGTTTTCCCAGTGATGGTCAAGCAGCTCAGGTCCAAATGCGGGGCCAGCACTCGCAGCAACGCTTGTAATCCACCTGCGTAGTAGAAATCCTCCATGAGGTATTTGCCGCTCGGACGCAAATTGGCCAGCATGGGCGTCTTCCTGGAAAACTGATCGAAGCGGTCGAGCGCCAGCTTGATTCCTGCGCGCCCCGCCAATGCCAGCATGTGGATCACTGCGTTGGTGGAGCCTCCCAGGCCAAACACCGCTGCAATCGCGTTGTTGAAGGAAGCGTCACGCAAAATATCCCGCGGCTTCAAGTCTTCCCACACCATTTCTACGATGCGCCGGCCCGAGCGGTTGGCCATCTTGGCATGGTTGGAATCCACCGCAGGTATCGCGCTCGCGCCGGGGAGCGAGAAGCCGAGCACTTCGGCGATGCTGGTCATGGTGGAGGCTGTACCCATGGTCATGCAAGTTCCTGCCGAGCGGGCGATGCCGTCTTCGATCTGCGTCCAGGCTTTCAGATCGATATTTCCCGCGCGCCGTTCCGCCCAGTACTTCGACACATCCGATCCACTGCCCAATATTTCACCATGCCAGTTGCCCCGAAGCATCGGGCCGGCCGGAATATAGATCGCAGGCAGATTCATGCTGATGGCGCCCATCAAGAGCGCCGGTGTCGTCTTGTCGCAGCCCCCCATGAGCACGCAGCCATCGGCCGGGTAGGAGCGCAACAATTCCTCTGTCTCCATCGCCAGAAGGTTGCGATACATCATCGTGGTCGGCTTCTGAAACGTTTCGCCAAGCGTGAACGCAGGCATCTCCACCGGAAATCCCCCGGCCTGCCACACGCCCTTTTTGACATCCTCCGCGCGTTGTCGTAACAGACTGTGGCACGGGTTGATGTCGCTCCAGGTGTTGATGATCGCGATCACGGGTTTCTCCGCGTAGTCGGCTTGCGTGCAACCCATCGAAGCGGCCCGCGAACGATGCCCGAAGGAACGTAAATCATCGGGGCCGTACCAGCGATAACTCCTCAATGACTTGGGATCTTTTGGCGGCATAGAATTCCTTGCGATACGCGTGAATCAGTTCTGTAGACCGTAGAACTTTGAAATCGAGCGGTCAACAACCATTGCTGACTGCAAAGCGGTGTATTGTAGGAGGCGCGAATTTGCGGTGTCAAATGCTGTGCATTAAACATCTGATTTGATTTTTCTAAACTGCGCTTGTCGGACAATGCCCGCCTTGATTGTGGTGTAATGGCCTCGCCACTCGAACCCATGAGAACCGACACTATCCTGGCCCTGGCCGATCCCGCAGAGCCGCAGCTTGCGATGCTGCAAATGAAACTAGCGGGAGTGAAGACTGTCGTCGGAGATTCCGTCGAAGCATTTGAGCACACAGCCGCCGATGCCAGTGTGCTCTTCAATTGGTCGGGTTCACTGGCACTGTTTCGAAAGGTGTTTGGAATTTGCCCAAACTTGCGATGGGTGCATTCTCGCTCCGTGGGCTTGGAGAGAGCGCTGTTTCCCGAGCTGATGGACAGTCCCGTGCCGCTCACGAATGGGAGCGGGGTATTCAGCGCATCGTTGGGCGAGTTTACGCTGGCCGCCATCTTGCATTTCGCGAAGGACTTCCGCCGCATGATCCGTAATCAGCAGGCGGGCGTGTGGGAGGCCTTCGACGTAATGCCAATTTCGGGCCAGACCGTCGGAATCATCGGATATGGCGACATCGGCCGCGCCATTGCCGCAAGGGTGCGGCCAATGGGGATGAGAGTTCTTGGGGTCAAGCGGAATGCTTCGTCGTTGACTGGCGCCGATCACATGGTCGAGCAAATCTATAGACCGGAGCAACGCACTGAAATGATTTCGCGCTGTGATTATATAGTTGTAGCAGCCCCGCTAACTTGTGAAACGCGTGGCATGATCGGTGAGCCGGAATTCGCGGCGATGAAGCCCACGGCGGTGGTGATCAATGTCGGCCGAGGCCCGGTGATCGACGAAACTGCGCTCGTCAGCGCGCTTTCCAATGGACGAATCAAAGGCGCCGCGCTGGATGTTTTCGATCAGGAGCCGTTGCCGCAAGGTCACCCCTTCTACAAACTGGAAAATGTTTTGCTTTCTCCCCATTGCGCCGACCATACGCCCGACTGGCTGGACAACGCCATGCAGTTCTTCATCGCGCAATTTGAACGGTTCCGGAAAGGCGAGCCGTTGCTGAATGTCGTTGATAAAAAATTGGGATACTAACCGGCGAGACCCAATGCCCACCCTGTCGGTACGCCGCTTTCAATTTAGCCCTTGAACCTCGCGCCAGATAGACGGCTCAACTGGTATGCCGTTCGCCATGTTTTCCTTTCGGGTTCGTAACACCCGCTCGCCCGGGTATCGCACCTGCACTCCATCCGCAACCGAAGACGATTGCAGATGCTCCACGATCTGGTCGGCGAGGCTCACCGAAGTACTGGCTCGATCGACGGAAGATAGATCAACGGCGATGAACACCTGCGAAAGATGCGTTTCTCGTTCGGTGTCTGCCGGGATCTGATAGGTGGCGCAGCCACCTGACAGTAGTGCGCCAACCATGTCCAACATCAACGCCAAACCGGAGCCCTTCCAGTAACCGATGGGCAGCGGGCGCTTCGATGCTTCGATCGCCGCAGGATCTCGCGTGAGCTGTCCCGCGGCGTCGAAGCCGCCTTCGACAGGCAATTGCTCGCCACGCATTCGATAGGACACGAGAGTGCCGTAGGAGAATTGCGACATGGCCATATCGAGAACCACATGGCCTTTAGCTCGCGGCACCGCAATGATCAAGGGATTGTTGCCGACACGCGGATCGCTGGCTCCCCACGGCGGCAGATTTGCCATTGTATTGGTCCAGCAGATTCCGATGGCTCCCGCCTCGGCTGCCTGCCAGCCGTAGCTGCCGCCGCGCATCCAATGATTTGTATTGGCCAGGGCCACGCAGCCAATTCCGTGCTCACGAGAGAGTGCGATCGCTCTGTCCATGCACCGGTAGGCATTCAAGTTGCCGGGACCTCTTTTTCCGTCCCATCTTTCCAGTGAACCAGAGCGCGCGACCAACTCCGGCTCAGCATCAACTGCAATGATTCCATTTCGAATCATCCGCGCAAATTGCGGAAACCGGTTCAGGCCGTGCGAATAGACTCCGTCCCGGCTGGCTTCCGCGAAGAGTCGCGCGCAAAGGCGGGCGCGCTGCTGCTCGAAATTCAGGTTGAGCAACACCCGCAACAGACCATCAAACAATTCATCATAGGGTATTCTCATGGATTTGTTTCCCCTACAGTGCCCAGGCAACCGCACTGTACACCAAGACTCGAATCGCAAACGCTCAAGTCTTCCTAAACATGCTCTTAAGAAAATTTGAAATGAAAACGCACACAAAACATTTTGAGCTGATGTTCGATTGTTGTAGTCTCCGACCGGAATGAAATCTCTCTGTACTGTTTTCCTCGTGCTGCTGGCGGTCCCGTGTTTTGCCGCGGACTTGAGCGGAAACTGGGTGGTCCGCGATCCCCTGCCGGACGGCACCTTCCGCACCACCTATCTGGATCTCCATCAAGAAGGCTCTCGCATAACCGGAACCATCCGCGTCACGCAGTTTTATTTCAAAATTGTCGAGAGCACGGGCGGGCCTGATGGCTTTACGCTCACGGGTAGCATGATGGACGGGACCAATGAGCGCGGCGTCAACTACGAAGCCAAGCTTGTGGGTGACGAGTTGCACGTGGCGACCCGGCGCCGCCCCGACTCCGAGCTCATCCAGATGGTCGCTCATCGCGCCCCACCTGGCGAAGGCGCGTACCCCGCGCGCCTCCCACTGCCTGCGATTCATAAGGTGGCTGACAACGGACTTGCCAGAACGCCTCCGATGGGCTGGAACAGTTGGAACAAGTTTGCGGGGCGCGTGGATGACGCCGCAGTCCGTGCGATGGCCGATGCCATGGCCACCAACGGGATGAAAGAGGCCGGCTATCAATACATCAATATTGACGACACCTGGGAGGCGGGCCGCGACACTCGTGGAAATATCACGACCAATACGAAATTTCCCGACATGAAAGCTCTCGCCGATTACGTGCACGCCAAAGGTCTCAAGATCGGCATCTACTCTTCACCGGGTCCAAATACTTGCGCGGGATACGAAGGCAGCTACGGCCATGAGGAACAGGATGCGCGAACGTACGCCGCCTGGGGCATTGACTATCTCAAGTACGACTGGTGCGGTGCGCGCAACATCTACACTGATCAGGAGATGCGCGCGCTCTACCAAGTCATGGGCGATGCGCTTCTCAAAACTGGGCGCCCCATTCTATACAGCCTCTGCCAGTATGGCCGCGCCGAGGTGTGGAAGTGGGGCGCCGACGTAGGTGGCAATGCCTGGCGCACTACGGGCGACATCCGCGACACCTGGGACTCGATGACCACCATTGGTTTTTCGCAGGACGAGCTGGCTCCGTGGGCCGCGCCGGGACACTGGAACGATCCGGACATGCTCGAAATTGGCAACGGCGGCATGACCGACGACGAATATCGAACACATATGAGCTTGTGGTCGATTCTTGCCGCGCCACTGCTCGCCGGAAACGATTTGCGCAACATGACTCCGGCCATCCTGGAGATTCTCACCAACCGCGAAGTCATCGCCATCAATCAGGACAAGGATGGCAAGCAAGGCCGACGCATTACTAAATCCGGAGACCAGGAAGTATGGGCCAGGCCGCTATCCGGCGGCGCGCAGGCGATTGGATTATTCAACAGGGGAGGCTCGCCTGCAAAGATCACTGTAAACTGGCCGGACCTGGGCCTGAATTCTGCACCCACGCATGTCAGAGATCTCTGGGCCCACAGCGACCTGAAGCTGGATGGCGCGGAATACTCGGTGATGGTGCCACCACACGGCGTAGTGCTGCTGCGAGTGTCCAAGTAATCGGGCGTAGGTGGTCCTGCGCCCGCTCAGCGGCCGTGCACTCCATGAGGGTATGAGAATTCCCCGAGAAAGCTCTTAGATTCTCGCGTCTGGTGTGTTGAAATCACGAACCGGGGCCCACCCGATCATTTGCCCGCGTAGCTAACCCGCCAGATAGACTTCGAGCCGTCATCAGTCACCAGCAGCGAGCCATCCGGAGCAACGGTCACGCCAACCGGACGCCCCCAAACGTGTCCGTTATCCACGACGAATCCCGTCATGAAGTCTTCGTATTCGCCACTTGCATGCCCGGTCTGATGCAATGGCACACGAATCAGCTCATATCCCACGCGAATTGATCTATTCCAGGATCCATGCTCGGCAGCGAAAATATCGCCCTGGTATTCCGCCGGAAATTGCTTGCCGTCATAGAAAGTAATCCCCAACGAGGCGTTGTGCGGATGAAGGATCACGTCCGGCGTGATGACTTTGTCCTTCAGTTCGGGATGCTTGCCGTGATGTCGCGGGTCCTGGTGTCCGCCCATGTACCACCAGGGCCAGCCGTAAAAGCCACCCTCTTGCACATGGGTAATGTAATCCGGGACCAGATTGTCCCCCAGCGCGTCGCGTTCGTTCACCGAACACCACAACTCGCCGGTCTTTGAATTGATCGCCATCCCCACGCAATTGCGGATGCCGTAGGCGTAAACGCGCATCGCCGAGCCATCCGGATTGAACTCGAGGACATCCGCGCGATTCTTCTCCGCAGGCGTCGTATCGGGGTCGTCAACATTCGAGGCGGAGCCCACCGAAACGAACATCTTCTTGCCGTCGGGCGTGAACTGAATGTCCCGCGTCCAGTGGCCATCGCCAGCCGGCACGTCCGCGATGTGTTCCGCAGGCCCACGCGCCTTCAAATCCCCGTTCTGATAAGGAAAGCGCAGTATCGCGTCCGTGTTCCCAATGTAGATCCATTGCGGATTCGGCCCCGGCGGATAGAAATTGACGCCGAACGGGCGGTTCAAGCCGGCAGCGAAAATCTCCGCCTGCTCTGCCTTGCCCTCGGACGTGACTCCCCGAAAGACCCGCACGTCCCCCGTGTGGCTCTCCGTGACGAAAAAATCGCCGTTGGGCGCGGTCCGAATTTGCCTTGGATCATCAAGGCCTGACGCATAGAGCTCTACTTTGAATCCAGCCAGAACCTGCGGCCACGCGTCCTTTGGACGCGGCACAAGTTGAGGGCCATTGCCCGCCGACGCAGTGGCGAAGGGTGCGGGCAGGTCCTTTAATGCGACCTTGCGAATCTTCCCCGGCTTCTCGAAGCGGTAGTCCGTGAACGGGGCTTTCGGCGGGGGCGCGCTCACGCCCGTCGCGGCAGCTTCAGCGGGGGTAGTGCGCACCCGGGGCGAGCCGGGTTTGGAGCCGCCAAGCACTCGGATATAGGTGACGATCTGCCATCTCTGTTGTCTTGGCAGGTTCGACCAAGAAGGCATGCCGTTGTTCACGTCGCCCTTGGTGATGTACCAGAAGAGTTCGCCGTCGCTGGCGGATTGCGCACGGCCACTGGCCAACGCCGGTATGTTGCCCGAGCCTTCTCCGTTTTCGCCATGGCAGCGCGCGCAGCGGAGATGATACAGCAGCTTTTCGGAAGCCAGCCGCTGGCCCTCATAAGGATTCTTCACTTCCTTGGCCGACGCCGGCGCATTATGGAAATTCGGGTTCTGCGCTTGCACTGGGGGACACCCCAATAGCAGCGCCGCCACGCACATCGCCAGCGAGCTGGCAAACATCTGGCCAAATGATTTCAAGATTGTCCTCCGCGAATGGGAAGCCGAGTCTCAAATATGATGCAGCAGCGCCTACTAAGATTGCCCTTGCGAATCAGAAACGGGTGCCCGCAAGTTTGTCCAGGCCTCGGCATTCGAACGAAAGAGGCGGGTAACATCCCGCTGAATGTCGCCGCGCGTGACACCTCGCCCATCCTCCGACAGAAGACGATAGGTGTCTGAGAGGATACGCGCCAGCGTCCTGCGCGTGTTATTCCATTTGTAGATCACTTGCTCAAGCACGCGGGCATCGGAATGTTGCGGAATGAAACTTGTTCCCAGCATCTCGATACGCTCGCGAGTGATTTCCTCCACGATCGAGGGATTGTTCATAAACCACCAGCAACCGAATGGCATCAAGTTGCTGAACTTCCTCGCGTAAACGCAAAGTTCGTGCTGGTTCTCCCGGCTAAGCACACTTACCAGAAAACGATTGGCGGGAAACTCGCGGCACAGATTCTCCAGTGCCCGCAGGTCCGCTCTGCCCACGGCATCTCCCGCCAAACGCAGCGCCGGATTGACCTGCTTCCGCACGCCAATCATGAGCGAGAGCGGCAGGTCCAATTCGCGGCAGACAGGCAGCACCGCCTCTTTGAGCAATCGATTGCCAACAGTCTCTTGGGGATATTCGAAAGTGTCCGGCAGCGAGACCGCCATGTACACGGGTTGCATGCGTTCGTACCAGTCCACCAGGAACCGCCGCACTTCCGCCGGGGACTTCCCCGATGCCTGCTCGTCAACGCGGTAGCCTTGACCGGCCAAAACTTGCCAGTGCCTCGACCAGTTGCATAAGATCCGATCCAGCCGCAGCGCCGCGCGATATTGCCTATGGTTCCCGGCCCCCTTCAACCAGACTGCGGATTCCTCCGGATCGAGTGGATCGTTCGTCATCACCACGATGCTCACGCCCGCCATCTGAAGTACGCGGCGAACGTGGGACTCGATCGATTGCGCTTCGAAGAAAGACCTCGCCTCCGCCAGGTCCGGACGGTCCGTGGGGAGTTGGAAGGCTTTGAGTACGGCAACTACCCCGCGCGTGGCTTCCGAGACCGGCGTATTTTCGACGAATAGAGTCCGCCATATGACATCGGCTTGTTCGCGCTTGGAAAGAGACCAGTACTCCTCGGGCCTGGTGTCGGAAGATCGGAAGAATTCAGCTTCGAGATAATGATAAGTCAGTAGTTCGTCGATGCCCCACAATCCGAGCTTGCCGAATGCCGGAGCAAACAAGTGCGTGTGAATGTCGACGAATTGCGTGGCGGCGAGCACATCTTCTACAGTCGAAGAAATCTGCCCATCCGTCAGGGGTTCGCCATTGCTGGAGACTGGAACCTGGCCCGTTGATTTGAGAAACGCTGTTCTCATGCCTTGCACCAACTCTTGCTGCCCTTAGGCATAGTTATCCTGGCGTGCCCACGGCTCGTGTGCCGTCGACGGCCGCAGTATATGAGGTTAGAACGATGCCTCGACTAAACGTCTGAGCAGTAATCCCTTCGGGGTCACGAATATGGAAGAGTACAAACCGTTCGCCAGCATGTCAAATTGTAAGAACTGAAGATACGATTCAGCGGAACTTAACGAATATCAACGGCACCCCGTATACGGCCACCCTTCTCTTCTTTATTCACCTTTTTGTTCGCATTTTGGCGCGTTTTTTATGCCTCGGTTGGCCCCGCTGGCTTGTAACCTCGGACGGCAAAGTAAAGGACATAGGAATAGCAAATCAATGGAACTAAAAACGCTTTTTGTATGGAACTTGCGTCGGAGATATAGCCCATGACGGCGGGGACAATCGCGCCTCCAATGATGGACATGACCAGCAACGCGGACCCGAGCTTGGTGTAAGCGCCGAGATTCTTCACACTGAGCGCGAAGATGGTGGGGAACATGATGGAATCAAAGAAGCCGAGCAGCACAACGGCCCAGACGGGGGCCGCTCCAGATCCCGCGATAGCCGTCAAAGTACACAGGAACGCGCAGGCCGCGAAGAATCCCAGCAACCTGGGAGGAGCGATTCGTCTCATCATTGCGGACCCGGCAAAACGGCCCACCATGAAGCCGATCAGGTGCCATTTCAGAAAATTGGCGGCCACTTTTTCGGGCGTGTTGGGCAAGGTGTGCTGGGTAAAGCGAATCACGAAGCTGGTCACGCCGACTTGCGCTCCCACATAAAAAAATTGCGCGACGACGCCCTTAACCAAATGCTTGTATCGCCAAATCTCCCAGCGCTTCCGAGGAACATTTTGCGGCTCCAGTAAAGTTCCTCCGCTCACTTCGCGAATCTCGGGCAAGTGGGCGAAGTACAGCAGTGCCGCCACGAGTAAGAAAAGCGCAGTGATTGCCAGATACGGCTCTCTGACGCGGCTGGCTTCCAGCGCTGAGTACGCCGCCGATTGTTCCGGGGTCATGGCAGAGAGCTGACTGGCGGAATATTCGATGCCGGAAAGGATGAACGCCCGGCCGATGATGGGAGTCACCACAGCTCCGACGGCATTGAAGGACTGCGCCAGGTTCAGCCGGCGTTCAGAAGATTCCGGCGGTCCAAGAATGGTAACGTACGGGTTGGCCGCGACCTCCAGTACCCCCTGCCCGCAAGCCATCACGAACAATGCAAAAAGGAAGAAGCCGTACAGCCCGATCGAAGCCGCAGGGATGAATAGAAACGCTCCGGCCGCGCAGGTGAGCAAACCCAGCAAAATGCCCTTCTTGTACCCGATCCGTTCCATCAGCCATCCGGCGGGCAAAGCGGCCAGAAAGTAGCCGCCAAAAAACGCAGACTGGATAAGCGAAGACTGCAGGTCCGTAAGCCGGAAAGCCTTCTTGAGATGCGGGATCAGAATGTCGTTGAGATTGACGCCGAGCGCCCACATGAAGAAAAGGCTGGTGACGAGCACAAACGCCATGATGTAGCGTCGTTCAGTAAGCGGCGCAGAAGGATTGTTCATTTTTCTCCGTTACGTTAGTGCGCGATCGAGATGAACGTAACCGCCGTCGACATACAGGTGTTGACCGGTGATATGGCTGGCTCTCGCGGAGAGCAGAAAAACGACCATGGCGGCGATTTCTTCGGAAGTGGTCATTCGTTTCCCGAGTGGAATCTTGGAGACAATCGTTTTCAACTTGTCTTCGGGATTGGCGAATGTGCTCAGCCATTGCTGGTACAGCGGCGTCATCACTTCTGCGGGAACGACCGCATTTACACGGATTCCATAGGGCAGAAGCTCCGCGGCCCACTCACGAGTCAGGGCGAGGATCGCGCCTTTGGACGCTACATAGCCGGAAGTTCCTCCCTGGCCCGTGACCGCGGTCTTCGAACTGATGCTGACGACGGATCCGCCTGTGCGCTTCAAATGTGGCACCGCGTAGTGCGCCATGTTGTAGTAGTGCAGCAAATTGCGCTGGAGCGACGCGACGAATTGGTCGGGAGTGCCTTTTTCTAAGCTGACGCCGTCATTCACGCCGGCATTGTTCACCAGTGCATCGATTCGACCGAGTTTCTTCAGCGTTTGCTCGACGGCGCCGGAACAGGCCTCGGCAGTCGCGAGTTCCGCGACAACTACGTAGCTGACGCTGCCGCGTTGTCGCAAGTCCGCGTGCAGTTTTTCTGCCGCTTCTTGATCGCGGTCCACGATTACCGGAATCGCGCCTTCTTGCGCAACGGTCTGCGCGATGGCAGCGCCAATGCCTTTGGCGCCTCCCGTAATGAGTATCACCTTGTCCTTCAGCTCCAGGTCCATGAAACGAGTTCCCTCCGGCCGCCAATGCGCGGACCAAGGTTGCGCGAGAACTGGAACCCTTGCCTTTCGAGAAGGACTGAGAAGTGTGGAACGATCTTGTTCATTGAAAAAGGCTCACCCGCGGAGATTCAACCAACCTCCGTCTATCGGATAATCCACCCCGGTGATGAACGCGGCCTCCTCGGAGCACAGGAAAAGAGCCAGCGCGGCAACTTCGTGCGGCTCTCCCATCCTGCCGATGGGTTGTGCAGCGGAGAGCTTTGCGAACATTTCATTTTCCTTGCCTGGGTAATTGCGCTGCAGGTAGCCGTCGACGAACGGCGTGTGGACTCTCGCCGGAGAGATGCAATTGCAACGGATCTTGTGCTGAAGATAGTCCTTGGCTACAGAAAACGTCATCGCAATCACGGCACCTTTGCTCATCGAGTAAGCAAAACGGTCAGCCAGCGCCGACGAGCCCGCGATCGACGCCATGTTCAGAATCACACCACCACCGTTCTCTTTCATATGCCCAATGCACGCCTGCATGCAGTTGAAGAACCCTTTTACGTTGACCTCGAAGAGTTTGTCGAAGTCGCGCTCGGTTGTCGTTTCCAGGCTGCCAACATGCGAAATTCCAGCGTTGTTGACAAGGATGTGGACGGATTCTTTCCGAAATAGCTGCTCAAAAACGGCTTTAACGTTTTCGCGGCTCGTCACATCACACTGAAAGGCACTGGCATTGCTTCCGGCATTCACGACATCAAGAGCAACCACTTCTGCTTGTTTTTGGTCGATGTCCAGAATTCGAACGCAAGCTCCGCTCCTCGCAAACTTCTGGACAATGGCGCGCCCGATCCCGCTGGCGCCCCCTGTGACGACGGCAACTTTGCCGTCCAAACGAAATGATTCCGTGTTGCGGGCTTGCGTGCTCAGAGGGACACGCCTCTCTTCCATGGAATAAAGTCGTTCTGGGCCAGCAACTCCGCTTTCGTCTTGCTTTCTCCGCTGGCGATTTGAATTACGCGGTCCAAAATCTCCTCGCCCATTTGCTGGATGGTCTGCTGTCCCGAAATAACGCCGCCCGTGTCGATGTCGATGATATCCGGCATCTTCTCCGTGAGCCGCGAATTCGTGGAGATTTTCACCACTGGCGCGATGGGATTTCCTGTCGGCGTTCCCAGGCCGGTCGTAAACAGCACGATGTTCGCTCCCGCGCCCACCTGGGCGGTGACGCACTCTACGTCGTTGCCCGGTGTGCATTGAAGATTGAGCCCCGGCTCGGATGAATATTCGGGATAGTCCAGCACCGCAGTAACCGGAGACGTACCTCCTTTTTTCGCGGCGCCCGCGGACTTCATCGCATCGGTGATCAATCCGTCTCGGATGTTTCCTGGCGAAGGATTCATGTCGAAACCCGATCGCACCGCTTTCGCTCTCGCAGAATAGTCGCGCATGAGTTGAATGAAGCGAGCGGCTACTGCCTTTTGCGTACTGCGATTGATAAGCTCTTGTTCCACGCCGCACAGTTCGGGAAATTCAGAAAGGATTGTCCTGCCGCCAAGAGCGGCGACTAGATCGGAAGTGTGACCGATTGCCGGATTTGCCGAGATTCCAGAGAAACCATCGGAACCTCCGCACTTCAACCCCACGCAGAGGTGAGAAAGTAGCGCGGGTTTGCGCGCGCACTTGTTGGCTTCGACCAGTCCCAGGAACGTCTTTTGGATCGCCTCGGACAGCATCGTGAATTCCGATCCGCTTTGTTGCTGCTCGAACACGAAAAGTGGTTTGGAAAATCCTCGATCCCGTTTTTTCACTTCCTCCCGGAGTATGGCCACCTGCGAGTTTTGACAACCGAGACTGAGCACCGTGGCACCGGCGACATTCGGGTGGTGAATGTAGCCCGCTATCAAACCGCACAGATTGTTTGCGTCCTCGCGCGTTCCGCCGCAGCCTCCTTCGTGCATCAGAAACTTGATTCCATCAACGTTTTCAAAAATTCTCGCGCGCTGACTTTGAGCGCCGCTTCTCGCCGCGCCGGAGTTCCCGGTTCCCCCGGCTCCTCCTTCTTGGTACGAGCGAACGAGCTCGGCCACTTGCTGCCGGTAGATTTGGGGCGGAGCAAAGCCCAATTCTTCTTCAAACGCTTGCTTCAGAACCGAGATGTTCCGGTTTTCGCAGAAAACGAGCGGGACGACGAGCCAGTAGTTCCGCGTGCCGACCTGGCCGTCATCCCTGACATATCCTAGGAACGTCTTCTCACGCCAGCGCGAGACGTCCGGAGGCGCCCAATGATACTCTTCCGTCTTTTCGTGAAAGGCGGCGGCCTCATGATGCGTATTTCGAGTCGTCAGTTTTTCTCCCGTGCCGATCGCCTCCGTTGCTTTGCCGATGAGCACGCCATACATGACGACAGCACCGCCCGGCGTAATATCATCCGTCACGAACTTATGTTTCGCGGGAACGTCGGTCCTCAAAGTGAAAGTCCTGCCCGAAAAATCAATCTGTTCGCCCTTTTGAAGGTCATTGAGCGCAACGAGCACATTGTCTTTCGGATTTAGTTGCAACACTCGGCTTGGCGCCATAGTCCGATCCCGCCCGAATCTCTTGCATCCACGGGCCTATCTTCAATTTCATACCATAAAACCTATCATTTCATTTGTCGAATGCCCTTGACTCCGGCCACCAGCCTGAGATTAGCTAGGCGCCATGCTCTCAATCCCCGCAGTTCTCCAGTTTGATCCAGCGCCAATGGCAATCGCCCGGCGCGTTCGAAAGGCGCCGAATTCGTCCCATGAAACTCATCCGATGCGGTGAACCAGGAAAAGAAAAACCCGGCGTCCTTCGCAATGATGGAACACGCGTGGATGTATCACAATTTGTGGCGGATTACGATGAACGTTTTTTTGCTGAAGACGGCCTTGACGCATTACGACAGTGGCTTGATCGAAATGAATCGACTGCCCCCCGCGTCTCATCCTCAATGCGCTTGGGGCCCCCGATCTGCCGGCCTAGCAAAATCATCTGCATCGGACTCAACTACCGCGACCACGCCGCCGAGAGCGGGGCGGAAGTACCTCGGGAACCGGTCCTTTTCATGAAAGCCACCACATCTCTGGTCGGTCCGAATGATCCCGTCATGATTCCCAAGAGTGCCGAGAAGTTGGATTGGGAGGTGGAGCTGGCCGTAGTAGTCGGGAAGAAAGCCGCTTACATAACGAAGGAGCAAGCTCTCAAGTTCGTTGCCGGCTACGCACTTCACAATGACTACTCCGAGCGGAGCTTCCAGCTTGAGCGCGGCGGTCAGTGGGTGAAGGGCAAGAGTGCGGATACGTTTGCTCCCATCGGCCCTTTTCTTGCCACTCGTGATGAGGTACCCGAACCCGGCCGGCTGGGGATGTGGTTGAAAGTGAACAACGACTTCCGGCAAAACAGCAATACCGCAAATATGATCTTCGACGTACCGACCATCGTCGGCTACGTGAGCGAGTTTATGACCCTGCTCCCAGGAGACGTAATCAGCACGGGAACGCCCGCCGGGGTAGGCCTCGGAATGCATCCCCCGCAGTATTTGAAGCCCGGCGATGTCGTGGATCTCGGCATGGAACGCCTGGGAGAGTCGCAACAGAGAGTCGTTGCGTGGAAATCACTTCACATCGGGGAGCAAACGAAATGAAGCGATACGGCTCCGTAATAAGAGTGCGACCTGAAGCCATCCAGTCGTACAAGGCCTATCACGCGGCAGCATGGCCCGAGATTCTCGCCACCATTCGGCGAAGTAACATCCGCAACTACTCCATCTATCTGAAGGATGATTTGCTGTTCGGCTACTACGAATATCACGGAACCGACTACCAGGCCGATATGGCGAAGATCGCGAGCGATCCGAAAACGCAGGAGTGGTGGGCCATCATGGAGCCCATGCAGAAGCCTCTCGACACGCGCGCCGAAGGTGAGTGGTGGGCGACGATGGAAGAAGTCTTTCACACGGATTGAAAATGCATGAAGATTGTAGACGCGCATCAGCACCTCTGGGATCTGGATCTTTTTCGCTACGCTTGGCTCCGGCAATTGCCCGTCCTGAATCGCTCTTTCCGCATGAACGACTATCGCGACGCAACGAGCGGACTCGCTATCGAAAAGTCAGTGCACCTTGAGGCCGACGTGGACGAGCCGTTTATGCTTGAAGAAACAAGGCACCTTCTTCGGCTCGCGAATCGGCCAGACAATCCCCTGGAAGGGGTCGTGGCATGTGGACGTCCGGAGAGCAATGAGTTCAGGACCTACTTGGAAAAGATATTGGGTCATCCGAAACTGAAAGGGATTCGCCGAGTTTTGCACACGCAGCCCGACGATTTAAGCCAGAGTGAAACATTCATCAAGAATGTCCGCAGCTTGGCTGGCCACGGTCTTTCGTTTGATATTTGCGTCCTCGCACGCCAACTCCCTCTTGCCATTCGTCTCGTTTCGCGTTGCCCTGATGTGACCTTCATTCTCGACCACTGTGGCGTGCCGCAGGTGAGGGAGAAAATCCTCGACCCCTGGCGCTCAGACCTCCGCGAAATCGCAAAATTCCCGAATGTCTTGTGCAAGATTTCTGGGTTGATTGCCTATGCGGATCCTCACCACTGGACCGCGGAAGATCTGCGTCCCTACGTCGATCACGCCATCGAATGCTTCGGCTGGGATCGCGTGATGTTCGGGAGTGACTGGCCGGTTTGCACGCTTTCCGCCAGCTATCGCCAGTGGGTCGACGTTCTCCTGTCGCTCACTCGCGGCGCGGGAGAGGCAAACCAGAAAAAACTCTTCCACGATAATGCCATTCGGGTCTACCGGCTCACCTGAAATGGCGATTCCGCAAACTCTTTGCGAGGGTCCAAACAACCCCAAAAAACCTTTGTGACCGAAGAAAGAAAGTTTGCCATCTTGTTTGCCGCACACGATTCTGGCTGCGCGGAAGCTTATCGGCATCGACCCGAACAAACCGAATATGGCGAAGGGATACTTTGTGGACAGAGCAATTGATGACGCTGTTTTCATCCTTGAAAAGATCGACGAGAGATGGCCTGTAATTTTGAATTCGTTTTCGGCCAAAGAGGAATAGTCCAGCCCGGAGTCAGCAAGTTGATTTCTCGGAGGAATTTGTTGTCATGGGAATCTCGCTGCTAAAACGTTGACTCTACTTCTTTGCCTTACACGGAAATGCACGCGCCAACGCCAAAGAGGCTATGTAACGAGTTGGACGATGCGCTTTCTCAGGATTGTCGGTGATGTATTTCTTAATTATGCGAACGATTTGAATAGTGCTCACTCCACGGGGCATGCAGACCATCCTGTCCTTTTCGGGGACACTTAGAAGTTCATCATGCACGGTGAAGCCGTCTTCGAAGCCTTCAACCCAACCCAAACACATGGCATCGTTGTAGATGCGGACAGGGCTTCTATTCCCTTCACTATCTATACTTGAACAGAATTCCAAGAAGTTGCTACCAGACCTGCTGATATCCGGTTGCTCAGTCGTGCTCTTTTGACCAGCACTGCCAGACGAACAAACAAGACAGACTGCAAGCAGTGCAAGAATAGATAGCAAACGCATGGAACCCCCATCAATCTGATTTACTCAGAAAACGTGCGCGGAATCCAATGAACGATGCCAGCGGTATCCGGCTTGCCCTCGAATCGGTAAACTTCGGTCATTTTAACCGGCCACCAATTCTGTCGGTATTCAACCCTTAGAGCGATGTCCGCCGTTCGAACGTTCCCCGCTCCAGCCCCGATGCCTCCAATAAACGAAAGGCATTCAATAGTGCTGCTCAGCTTCGGCTCGATTCGAGGAATAGATTTCAGCGAAGGTCGAGCGAGTCCGTACATCCCGACGTTGTGGGTCGTTTCGACATTCCCAAAAATGCAAGTCGAGGTAAGGTCTCGAATGTTGAAGTTGCCCTCATTCGTGATCGTAAACTCCGTCGAAAATGGATCGCTCGGATTCAACCGCTGATCGGGATGAAGCGAAACATGGGGATGAAACAAGAACCAACCACCCAGCAAAGTCAAGAATGTGACCACGGCCCCACGACAACGTTTGTCCCGGAGAAAAGCTTCCGCCACCAACGCGGGCGAGGAGTAGCGGCTGCGATTCGTTGCTGTTCACGACGCAGCTGTTGAAGCTGCCTTTGCTGCTCCCGACGTTCTCGTCTGCCCATACCTACCGAGTTTTGACAAACTCATCTACCGCTTTCCGCACCAATCCAGAAATGCTTTCGCCTGTCTTCGTTGCAAGCTTCTTAAGTACAGCCATCTGCCGACGACTGAGGAACGTGATTACTCGATGCGGATTTTGAATTGGCCTAGCCACGCATTTTTAACCTTGACATGTTAAAACCGCAGTCGTAGTCTACTCAAGCGGGACGCCGTATGGTTGCTGCCACACGACGCCCCTAAGCAGGAGTCCCGGTTAAGGAGACCCCTTGCCTGCGTCTTGACATCATTCCTCAAGTAAAGAGAGGACTTGAAGTTCGCGCCGATCATCCACAACCCACCGACGACGGACTGCAACACGGCAGGTTTGTTCCAAGTCTTGGCGCGCGGAAGTGCCGGAGAAACGGGCTTGTGCGGAGCCAGGACTCTTGGCTGCTGCGCGGGAGTGGTTTGGCTGAATGCCGCTGGCACAAGAAGCATAGCCGCGAAAGTGCATAAAAGGAAGGCGATCAGACGGGCACTAATTCGCATGGGGACCTCCTGGCGACATTCTTTCTTTGGCTCTTTAGCTGAAATGATTGTAGGTCATAAAGAAATTAGCAATTTGGTTGGAATTGCAATCAGCACTCAATGGAGCGCGCATCGGGCCTCCAAGTTAGGTCCACGGACCGGTCGGGTGGTAACCGGTGAGACGTGGGCAACGTTTATTTGTCTAATCACCCGCCGGTCGATTGGCACGAGGATTGGGCGGGCGATTCATACAGCAGGGGTATGGGCCTGTCAATAGTACTTCTATTTTAATAACCCGATTTTATACTTAGAAAGACAGTATTAGCCGATAGAAGAAGTTACAGTAGAGAACTCTGGCGCAGTGAAGAGTCGGCCAGTGTAGAAAGGGCTCCCTAGGCGAGGAGCCCCCTGCGGAGCGCAATCCGATTATTGGTTCCGTATAAATCCGGTAAGGGGTTACGCCCCAACATTTCCGCTATATTGGATTGCAAAGGCTGAATGTGCTCAAAAAAGAAAGCCTTGCTTGGTTTTCCAACCAGGCTGTTTTGAGATCAACGGTAAAACTCTTCATGGACTTGTGGGACGAGAAAAAGTAGACTGCCCTTCCCTGCTTTTCCTACCTGCACATCATTCCAAAATGCGGGAGTTCCGACGTGACTGAGGAAAGAAAGTTCGCCATTCTGTTTGCCGCAACGATTCTGGCTGCGCGAAAGCTCATCGACATGGACCCGAACAAACCGAATATGGCGAAGGGTATTTCGTGGACAGGGCGATTGATGATGCTGCCTTCATACTGGAACGGATCGATGCACGATGGCCCACGATTGTGAATTCTTTCGCCGCCAAAGAACCTGATTCGCGTTGCGTACCAGGACTTCAAATGTCCGCGTTAACCAGGCATCTCTCCGAGTAGAGGAGAACCCGGCGTGCGGTAGGTCTACCTTGGCTGTATCCGCCGTTTCCAGCTTCGTGCCCGTTTAGGTCGACCATGGCAGCACCGACGCTCTCCCCCCTCACAGACCCCACCGTGCAGATTTCCACGCAGCGGGTTCCTCAGGTGCTACTCCCCGCACAGTTCCAAGATCGTGTGATCCAAGGAAGCAACAGGGGGTGATGACGGAGGAATTCGGTATATTTCTCCCACGTCAGTTCCTTCCCACGAGTTCGGCGACTGAGCCACTTCCGCCAGATTTTGCAGACCGCCCTATAGAACTGCCAGAGGCTCCTGGAGTTCGTCGGACGTCCGTAATACTGGTAGTGGCCTCGGAGCTTGGCGTTGAGGGTCTTCAGCTGCTTGTCCACAGGCTCATGGCGGTGCTCCTGGCACCATTCGGCTACTGCCGTCAGGCCCCGTCGGAGACGCTTCTTCATCGTCTTCGTATTCACCATGAACTTCCCCCTCCGGCTGCGTGTACAGATGTGCGTGAAACCGAGGAAATCGAATGTGGCTGGTTTCTTCCCCTGCCGTTTCGCATGTTCCTCCGCGTATCGCCCAAAGTCCACCAGCCGTGTCTTCTCCGGGTGGAGCGTCAGACCGTATTTGGCGAACCGCTTCGGTAAGACCTCCATCACCTTCTCGGCATCCTCCCGATATTGGAAGCACAGCACGGCATCATCAGCGAACCGTATCTCGTGTGCTGCCCCCCGCAAGCGGGGCTTCACTTCGTCCTCGAACCATTCGTCAAGCACGTAGTGCAGGTAAACATTGGCGAGAAGCGGACTGATCGTCTGCCCTTGCCCTGTCCCTGTTTCGCTCACGAGTAATCGGCCCTCGTCGATGACTCCGATTTGAATCCACTTCCGTATCAACTGGAGAACGCTGCCATCGCTGATTCGCTTTTCGATCATCTCCATGAGCTGCCCTCTCACGATCGAATCGAAGTAGGCGGTGATATCTAGTTCCAGGATCCAGCTCGTGGGTTTTGTGCAGATGACTCGTCCCACCTCGTCCAGCGCCTGGTGCGGTCCTCGGCCAGGTCGAAACCCGTACGAGCATTCGAGGAAATCCTGCTCATAGATGGCGTTTAGCACTTCGCCCGTCGCCTTCTGCACGATCTTGTCCTCCAAAGATGGTATGGAGATAGGTCGCTCCTTGCCATTTTCCTTGGGGATATAGATTCTGCGCAGCGGTTGGGCTCGGTACTTGCCCTCTTTGAGCCGCTCATGAAGCTGTTGGATGTCCCTCGCGGCATCCTTTTCATACTTTTGGTATGTGACGCCGTCCACTCCTGCGCTGGCTTTCTTTCTGAGTCCTCGGAAAGCCGCATACAACGCCTCAGGCGTGATCAGATGAGCGATCGAAAAGAATTGTCGCTTCGGATCCTCCCTGGCTAGTTCGGATATTCTGTCGATTTGTGTGGACATAGTGTGTCGAGGTCTGAGCCTCGGCTATGTTTCCTTTCGCCAGATACGTGCACCTGTTCCCCCCTTCCCTCCAGTGGGTTCCGTGGCCACTCCTTTCGGAGCCCTGCGGTTCCCCACCTTCATCGGTACTACGGGGTCGTAAGACTGCTCCTCCATCCGTGGACAGGCGCCTACGGTCTCCCTTGGCGCTTGCGTTACCGCTCTTGCGAGCGAAGATGGTGAGCTCTCCTGGGTTCATGGGGAATCTCTTTGGAAGCATGCCCCGAGCTAGGGACTCCGGCGACCCCGGCACGACCTCGCAATAGCGGTCGTCCGGATGCTGCCTTCCGCCTTGTTAACAGCGTCGGCATCGCGACAAGCCGAGTTTTCGGAGCTGAATCTTCACGGCCTGCTTCCTTGCTGTGTACGCTTCGCACCCACCAGTCGCCCGGTGAATGGCAACACTCGCTATCGGCCTGCGTGCTCGCTTTGGCCGTGCGGGACTTACACCCGCTAGACTCCATCAAGGGGTTTCACCGTCTCATCTTCGGTTCCTCCTCTTCCACGCTTTTCCCAGCGCGATAACAACGTCGGCCCTGTCAAGCACTTTTTGAGCGCACTTCTTTCTTTTCACCTAAAAGAGTTTTTCTCTTTCGTTTTCTTTCTTGTTCGTTCTTCTCTGCGTCGACGACCACGGCTCGCCTGTAATCTTTCGGTCGGCTTCAGTCCGACCTAAACATCTCTTCGATCAAAACTTCGACCATGATTACTACTGCAAACTCCCTCTTGCGAAGGAGCGGGATGCCCATTCACTGGGGCGGCGTTCTAGTTCACGCCATGCCTGGTACCGAGCTGTCCCGCGTGCGAACCGAACTTGACCCACTCTGCATATTCCCAACCGTTCCGCCACATCCAGTACATCCGAACCGCGAGTCTTCGGGCCATGGCCACCTTGGCGATGTTCCTTTGCCGACGCATCGCCAGGTGTATGTACCGTCGCCTCCCGTCCGCATCCCAACGCGCTGCGGCTTGCGCTGCTTCTCCCAGCAAGAACCGCAGCAGAGAGCTACCTTGCTTGGTGATGTGTCCCAGCCGCTGATGGCCAGCACTGGAGTCCTCGCACGGGATCAGTCCGACATAGCTGCCGATCTGCTTGCCGCACTTGAACCGCTCCGGAGTCCCGATGATCAGGACGAAGGCTAGTGCCGTCAGTGGACCTACGCCAGGGTGGGTCATCAGCCGCAACACTTCGGGCCATTTCTTCGCTTCCTGCTCGATCGCTGCGGTTAGCTCTTCGATGGTCGGGTTCATCCGGTCCAGCAGCTCTAACAGATCCTTCCGGCGCCGGGATGCCCAGGTTGCAAGTGGAAGCTTTTCCAGCTGTGCTCGTCCTTGTTCGTTCCACAGCTTTTTCCTCCGTCGCTGGCCTTCGTTCATTGCCAGAGCCTGCAACTGATTCATGATCCGCGTCCGCATCTGCACCAGCCGGTGCCGGTGCCAAAGCAGTTGTCGCAGGTCACGATTCTCCGGACTGGGTACCCAGATTCGGGGAAAATTATTTTCCCGCATCAGTCTCAGCAGCAGTCGGGCGTCCTCACGGTCGGTCTTCTGCTTGCGGACTCGCTTGGTCTTAATCTCCGCAGCATCGCCGATCCATGCCTCGATACCCAGTTCTGCCAGTAACCGCTCGAACCAGCGTGAGTAGCCCGTGGCCTCCATCCCCACGCGCACGCTCACTCCTCGCTGCGCCAGTTCCCGATAAAACTTCTCCGCTTCTTTATCGCTGTGGTTCAATTGCCGTTCGCCACACTCCCCTGTTTCTGTATCTACAAACGCGATGTATTGATCGCTCGGGTGATAATCCACGCCTATAATGATCACGTTCGGCTCCTTTCTCCCGAGCCTTTGGTCGTCACACAACCACAGTCTACCCGGGTCTAAGGAGCCGACGTTGTTATGAGATCACTGGGTCCATTTGGCTGGTGATAATCCCTGTTACCGACAACGTTCTAGAGGAACGCCAGTGTCAAGTAAGCTCGTTCGAGGGAGCCTGAAACGTACGGGCACCATCGGCATTTTTCAACAGCTATCAGGCTGATCGCCAGGCATACATCCAGGAGTTTCACTTGCAGCCAGCCAAAGAGTGATGACGAGGCTATTCGACTAATTCCTTGCTTCGTCCCAGGATCGGTATATAGTCTCATCCCATATTCAGATCACACATTC